>CEOP01050355.1_pt1 | contig 16204 bp, 16 predicted proteins | sample 361301 | NCBI WGS metagenome assembly CEOP01 (sample SAMEA2619548, study PRJEB7988) | marine metagenome | biome: marine biome (ENVO:00000447); feature: deep chlorophyll maximum layer (ENVO:xxxxxxxx); material: "saline water (ENVO:00002010), including plankton (ENVO:xxxxxxxx)" | depth 55 m
AATCTCTTCTTTTTCTCATGGTGAAAGAAATCAAGAAAAATTTAAAAATATAGATAGAATAGAGAAAAAAATTAAATCACAAGAAAATATCTTTGATTTAGGTTTTAGCTATAAAAAAGTTAACATTGATGACACTTATCCGAAATATATATATGATAATTTAAATAAATTTAAAGATTGGATAATATGAGCTCAAAAATTGATATTCTTTCTCAAGAGTTTAAAGATCTTAATCAAGTAGCTTTAAATGAAAGAGAAAATTACAAAAACGCTAGTCCTTATCCACACATAGTTTTTAAAAATATTTTTAATCATAATTTTTTAAATGATGTATTAAGTCAATTTCCAAACCTTCAAAGTATTCAAGATTCTGAAAAATATACTAATCAAAATGAAGTTAAATTATCTTATAACAAGTATGAAAATTTTCCATATAATATTAAACTTTTATTTGATTTTCTAAACTCAAAAACATTTTTACTGTTCCTACAAAATATAACAGGTATTAAAGAAAAACTTTTATCAGATCCTTATCTGGAAGGAGGGGGCTTACACGAAATAAAAAAAGGAGGAGTTTTAAAAGTTCACACCGATTTCAACCGCCATCCCTTTTTTAATTTAGATAGACGGATTAATGTTTTAATTTACCTAAATAAAGAGTGGGAAAAAAGCTATGGAGGAGATTTAGAACTCTGGGACAAAAAAATGGAAAGATGTATTAAAAAAATTGCTCCTATATTTAATAAAATGGTTATTTTTTCTACCACGGATTTTAGTAATCATGGACATCCTGATCCATTAGCGTGTCCAAATAATATCTCAAGAAAATCATTGGCTTTATATTATTTTTCTTTTGGTCGACCAAAAGAAGAAATTATTAATAAAAATATGAAAAATATGACTTTATTTAAAAGTAGAGTAGGATTTTCTAATGACGCAAATGAAAACAAGGAATATATTAAAAACTATCTAAGAAGCTTAAAAGTTTATCAATTTTTTAAAAAATTTGAAAAGAAATATATTAGATCCAAAAAGTAATTTGGATTTTAAATGGTGCGCCCGGAAGGATTTGAACCCTCAACCTTCTGATCCGAAGTCAGACGCTCTATCCAGTTGAGCTACGAACGCATAAGATTCGAATTTTAAAATTTTTTAATAATAATTAGATAAAAACTACCTAAAAACAAAACTAAATTTTTGAATATTATATAATAAAAAAAATAATTTATAAAACTTATACTGTAAAAAAAAGTATTAATAAGTATTAGAAGACATAAAAAGTCAGTAGATCTTGCTCTATTGTCTAAAAAATTTTGAAAAAAATTCTTTATAAAAATCAATTTTTTAGATATTTTATTCTTACCTTTTTTATAATTTAAAAACTTAAGATTTAATTTTTTTTTGGAATTAATTAAAGTATAATAAGATAGAATAAATGAGAAATTTTTAATATCTAATGACTTTATAAGAAGAAAAGTTAATATTAAAAAAATAAAAATTTTTTCTTGATTTAAATTATATAAATAAATACCAAAACCAATTGTAAAACTAAAAGTTGATAAATGCCCAACCCACGCGTCCAGAATTTCTCCAGCCTCGGATGCTTGATTGGTAATTCTTGCTAATAAACCATCAGCTTGATCTAAAAAACCATAGAAAAAAATTATAATTAAACCAGATAAAATTAATATATTGTTATTTGATGCAAGAAATATTCCACTCAAAATACTTAAAAAAGCAAATATTAACGAAATAAAATTAGGTGTCACTTTTAAATGTTGAATGAAATAAATAAATAGAACAGATATTTCTAAGTTTAATCTAGCTTTTAAACAGGTGTAGGGTATGGATGACCAATTATCTATACTTTGATTTTTGCCAAGACTTTTAAAAGCCTTTTTTTGATCTTTGTATTGTTTTTTTCTTAGAAATTGATAGCTAAACATATTTTAATTTTTATAAATTTTAGATCTAATTAATGTACTACTTATTTTTTTAGTTCTTGAAAAAATTTTCAAATATTTAGTACTAATTTTATTCCGGTTATCATTTCCATGCACTAAAAAATCAATGTTATGTTTTTTTAAAAAACTATCAGTAATTGACCACTTTGATTTTACTACCTGATAAACGTATTTTATCGAGAGCAATATTTCTTTTCTTTGACTAAAATTAAGCGGTGAGGTAAATTTTTTGACTTTTTTTATATCGTCATCAGAAGTTAACGCAACCACGACCCTTCCTATCTTCGATGCTTTTTTTAAAAGTCGTATATGGCCATGATGTAATATGGAACAAGTTAAATCAACCATTATTCTTTTTTTTCTTTTTTTTTTATTAATCATCAATGTCTAAATAGTCAATTATTTTACCCTTTGACTTACCTTTTAAATGAGCTTCACCTAAATGACAAATTACTGATCCTGATAAATTTATTCTAGGTTTATATAAAATTACTTTCGATAATTTTGGTTTAATTTTACAACTTAAATAGGTACAAAGAAGAGGTTGATTTTTTTTTTCATACACTAAAAAATTTTTAAACTTTTTTGTAATCTTTTTTTTGTTCATGACTACAGATTTTTTAAATTTATTGTAATCTTTTAAAATAAATTCCAAGGATTGAATTGCATGATAAGGACCTGTCATTTTTTTATTTTTATGGCTATTTAAATCTAAATAAAATGAATTAATTTTGTTTTTTGGTTGGCTATTATAACAAATAAAACTAGCTCCAGTTAAACCAAAGAGACCTTTACAAGAACTAAAAGATGTTACATCTGAAAGGTTATGATTATTTTCTAATCCAAATGATGCCGTGGCATCAAGTGCTAATTTGGCACGAGCTTTTTTAGCCAGTTTTTTTAAATCTTTAATTGGTAACTTTAAACCTCGACTAGTTTCAGTAGGACAAGCCCATACCCAATCAAATTTTTCTTTTATCTTATTTATGGACTGCCAGTTAATTTTTTTAATATATTTAATATATTTATTGGTTTTTTTTGCTTTTAAAGATAAGTCAAAAAGTCTATCAGAATAATATCCTGTGGAAACAATTAAAACTTTTCCAAATAAAAAATTTAAAGCAACTATTTCTAAGGCTAAGCTTCCTGAGCCCTGCATTGATACTATATTTTTGTGACCAGATATTTTTTTTAATTTAGATAAAACTTTATTTTCAGTTTTTTTATAAAGATTATCTCCTCTTCCAAAACAAGGTGCGAGACCCATAATATTTTCCTTCGTAAGACTGCCGGGTCCTGCTGTAAAAATAATTTTTTGTTTGTTTTTATTTTTTACAAAATCTTTAATTTTTTTATTAATCATGATTTATCAATTCATATTACTTTTTTGCCTTAACAGTCCAGCTATATTTATGTCTATGATAAAATTTTAGATTTTTAAATCCATTTTTCATTAATAACTCTTTTAATTCTTCCTTCTTATAATATTTAGCATAAGCTGGGTTAAGTTGATCAAAGATAATATATTTTCTTTCTTTCCATCCACATTTTGCAAAGACATTTAATAAATAATTTTTTAATGGCAAATTAATGAATCTACATAAATAAATATATGGTTCTATAAGGTAATTTAGGACTGAAGAAAATATATCAAGCAATTTATCAGGTAAAATTTTTGTAATTAAACTTAAAAGACTATAAATCATTATATAAAATTTGTTATTTTCGTATCCATAAACCCAAATTAATAATGATCCATTTTTTTTTAAATGTTTACTTGCATTTTTAATTACATCAGAGGGGTTTACAATGTGATGTAAAACACCAATAGAAAAAATAAAGTCAAATGTTTTTGATACTTTAAATTTTTCTCCTGATTTATTAATAATTTTTAAATTTTTAAAGTTATTTAAATTTTTTTTAATTTTTTTATACCCATTATTAGATGGCTCAACTCCGTAGACTAATTTTGGATTATAACTAAGTAACATAGACAAAATTCTTCCTGATCCTGAACCTATTTCACAAATAGTTTTATTTTTAATATTTGATGGATTAAATAGTTTTCCAAAATGGTCTTCGAACATAGAGTTAGAAGACCAGAAATTTTTTTTTATATCTCCATGAATTTCCCATTGATCTCCAAAATCTTTAATGGTTTTTTCTCTTATCCTTATTGTTTTTTTTTTCATTTAAGTAAGGAAATAAATTGGTGTTTTGGATTTCCAACTATAAGCCAATAAGGTTTATATAGGTTTATACTTTTGATCATTTTGATATTTTTTAATTTAGCTTTTTGAGTAAAATCATTAAAAATAGTTTCATTAAAATACTTTACAGGTATTGGAGTTCCATCCCCATAATTTCCAAGAATATCCATAAAAATTAAAATAAGATTTGAAAAAAAACCATATTGCAAGTGATCCTTTATAACAATTAATTTTGATTTTTTTTTAAGGAATTTCAATAAATTGATTATCTTTTTTTTGTTATCTATATTCATATGGTGAATAACATCTACCACTAAACAATAATCAAAAACTTTTACTTTCGATCTTTTCAATTCATCAATATGTTTAAAAATAATTTTTTTATTTGAATTTAATTGCTTAATTTTATTTGTATCGTAAAAATCATAACAATATGCTTTGAATATTTTATTTTTGTATTGATTCGATAATTTTTTAATAATTTTTCTGATTAATATTGGGCTATAACCAGCTCCATAATCTAAAAAATTAATATTCTTACTTTTATTTTTATTTATATATTTAACTATATTTTTACAAATAATCTCAGATAGAACATCCTCTCTAAATTCACCAATCATTTTTTTTCTAAATCTTGAAAGTGCTGATCTAAAAATATTAACTCTTCCTAAAAACATAAAGTTATATTATAAATTATTTTTTTGGCTCTGAAATTTCTTGTCTTATTTTATCAATAAATCCTTTTATAAGAACTTTCTCTTCAGGATCTAAAAGGTTTTCTTTTTTATTAGCTTTGGCAATCTCAGATTTTAACTTAATTTTAAAATTTTCAATTCCTTCACTACTTAAATAATAATCAAATTTTTGATTAGCTTTCTTTATTTGTGAGCCTATTGTAATTTCAAAAACAACGACAAAAATAAATGCCACAACAAGAACTTTATAAATAAATATTTTCATTTGATTTAACCTTTTCTATATATGGAATATATTTTATTTTCATCAATAATTTTTTCAAAAAAAAGTTTAAAATCTTTTGGTATTTTTGCTTTTTTCTTAGCTTTAGTACCATACCAGTAGATATAATTGTCTATAATATAATCGGCCTCTAAAACACTTGTTACAATAACCTTTTTTTTTCTATTAATATCAAAAATATCCATGCTGTTTTCTAAAGATATCTGACTAACAGAAGCAACTTTTACTGGAAAGTTTTTTTCATTATTTAGAATTTTTTCTATGGCTTGTTTATTACTTAAGCCCCAGTAGTCTGTATCAAATCTTTTATTTGCTTCTTTTCCTGCTAAAAAATTAAAATAATTATTTTGATAAGGATGGTATTTATAATTCGTATACGCAACATTTAAAATAGATGCGGTTACTATTAAATAAAAAATAAATAATTTTTTTTTCAAAAATAAAATTTTTATTAGGTAAAGCCCTCTTAGTGAAAATAAAATAAAAAAAGGATAAAGGAAATATAGATGCCTCCATCCATTATAAAGAGGAGAACCTAGTAGAACTACAATCATAATTGGAATAGTTAAACAAATTAAAAAAATAAAGTCTTCTGACTCTTTTTTTCCTCTCCATAAATCATTAAGATTTTCTAAGTTTTCAGAAATGTTTAATAATCTTTTTACCAACCTAAAAATATAACTAAAAATACCAAGAAGGAATAAAACAAGAAAAAAAATTGGAGTAGTTATTCCTATCCAGATAAAAAAATAGTGCCAAGGTAAATTAGTAGCTTTTATGTACTCCCCTAAATAAAAATTATATCCAGTCCAGCCGTAGCTGCTTAATCTATTAATTATTTCATAAAGTTTTGAAATAGGATCTGACCACAGATATGGCCAAAAAAGATAAGTGAACAACAAAGTAAAAAAAATTAAAAAAAATATTGCTTGAGAATTTTTTTTGTTATCTCTAAGAACTTCAATGTAATGTACCAAAATAATAATTACTGGGATCATTAAACCTATTACTCTAATATTTGTTGCAAACGATGCAGTCAGAGAAAATAAAATTATATTTTTAAAATTTGTTTTTTTTAAAAAACATACCCCATAGTAAAGATTAATTATTGTTAAAGATAAAAATAAAATATCCTTATAATTAAAGAAACTGTGGGCGAATATTCTTGGGGTTAAAAAAATAAAAATGGCTCCTATTAACCCCATTTTCCAATCAGAATATCTATTATTAACTAATAAAAAAAAATAGATTAATGAAATAAAAAATATTAAATGATTAATATAATGCCTTAAAAGAAAAATTTTATCTGAGTCTTCAATATTAAAAATATTTTCTACAAGTGACATTAAAGTGACAAATATTGGTCCATGTGTGGAACCATAATATTCATTTAGATTAGGTAAAATGGATTTGAAGTTAATTGGATCAAAATTAAAAATTTCAAGTAAATAATTTGCATTTATTATACCTAAAATTTTTAAATCCCATTCATCTACCGCTACTCCATAATCAGAAAAAGATAATATTCCAACAATAAAAATTAATATAAATGTCAAATATATAAAAATATTTTTCAATTTATTATTAAAAAAAAAATTCATTTTTTATCTTTCATTATTTTGTCTGCAAATATTCAGGATTAGCTCATTCCAGATATATTGCGAATTGTCATCTTTGTTAATGAGGTGATCATCATATTTTTTATAGAAAAATTCCTTATTTGACAAAAAATTATTTTTAATAAAAGAATTTATTATATCTCTATCTTTAATTAAAATACTCGTATTAAAGGCAAATCCATGTTTTTTTCTTTTTTTCTGATCATCTGATAAATCGTCTTTAAATATCTTGTTCATTAAATATTTATTATTAAAAAATTTGTAATTTTTTTTAATAGGAGTGTTTAAACTAAAATTTAATACATCCTTACTTAACAAGGGAGCTCGACTTTCAACAGAATTTAACATACTAGCCATATCAATTTTATTTAAAATTAAAGGTAAATAAAATTTAAAATAATATAATTGACAAAATCTCATAAGATTTCCACTTTTTTTAAATAATAGTTCAATTTCTTCGTATTCACTATTTTGTTCAAAAGATTTCAAACCTGACAATTCATTAAGGTCTCTATTATTAAGATTATTTAACCAGTGCAAATTTAAATACTTTAAATCACAATGTAGAAACTTAAAAAAAAGTTTAATTTTTTTACTTGTTGAAATATATTCATCATTATTTGAAAATAAATTAAATAAATTAGAAATATATTTAAATATAAAATTTGGAAGAATTTTTTTTAAATTAATTGCTAAATAAAATGCATCAAACGTAATATATCCAAAGAAGTTTTCGTCACCTCCATCACCAGTTATTGCTACATTTGTACTTTTAGCTACCTCATTAAATATTGAAAATGTTGGTAGTATTGATGAATCACCAAAAGCATAATCAAAATTATTTGAGATTTTTTTAAAATTATTAATTATATCTCCTTTAGATAAAATTTTTATAATACTATTTAATTGATTATCTTTTTTAATATATTTAGACTCATCATAAGTTTCTTCCTCAAAACCTAGTGTAAAAGTTTTAAAATCTTTATATCTTTTTTCCAAATTTTTTTTAATTATATTTGAGTCTTTCCCTCCACTTAACAGTAATCCTACTTTGTTATCAGCTATAGAATGTTTTAAGACAATTTCTGTAAAACCAGATTTAAATGTATTAAAATGATTATTATTAAAATACTCATTAAAATCAGGTCCATCAGAAATATCCCAAAATATTTTACTTTTAACTTCTAAATTTTTTGTTGAAACTGATAATATTTCTCCTGGTTTTAATTGAAAAATATTATTGTAAACTGTAAATGGTGCTGGTGTATGTGAGAAAGCATAATATTTTTTTAAGTTTTCTGGCTTCACAGAAAAATTATTTTCTCCTAAAAAAATACCTCCAATTTGAGAGGAAAAAATAAATTTATTTTTATCCTTATAATAAAAAAGAGGTTTTTGACCTAAATAATCCCGTGAAAGGATAATCTTGTGTTTTTCTATATCGTAAATACAACAAGCCCACATACCATCAAAATAATTAAATGCTTGGTCTCCCCAAAATGCATACGAATTTACAACTACCTCGGTATCAGAATTTGTTTTAAAATTTATGTTTTTTTTTAATAATACTTTTTTTATTTCTCTAAAATTATATATTGCTCCATTAAAAACTAATATAAATTTTTTGTTCCAAGATAGCATTGGTTGAATTCCTAATTCTCTATCAATAACAGCAAGCCTATTAATCCCAAAGCTGACATTAGTCTCTTTATGATCGTAAAATTCTTGGGAGTCTGGTCCTCTAAATATTTGTGATGCAGACATTTTCTTTAATAATTCAATATTATTTTGTCCAATTATTCCGTATATTGCACACATTTAGTTTTTGGTATAATCCTTATTTATGAGTTTTTCTATAATTATACCTTTGTACAACGAAGAAGAAAACGTTAAAATTTTAAATAATCAATTACTTTCTGCAATAGATAAAATTAATCAAATAAAAAAAAGTGATTTTGAAATTATTTATGTGGATGATGGATCTCACGATAAAACTTTTGACGAATTAAAGAAATTATCTGAAAACAAAGTAAAGACAATTATCATTAAACATAAGAAAAACTCATCTCAATCTGCAGCTATTTTAACAGGTATAAATTCTTCTGAAAAGGATAACTTAATATTTCTTGATGGGGACCTTCAAAACGATCCCGACGATCTGCCTAATTTTATTCAGGAATTTAAAAAAGGTTTTGATATGGTGGTTGGCTGGAGAAAAAATAGAAAAGACAATTTTATAACAAGAACATTTCCAAGTATTCTAGCAAATTCTCTAGTTAGATTATTTACAAAATCTAATCTTCACGATCATGGTTGTGCAATTAAAGTATTAAAAAAAGATTTAATTTTTGATGATATAACTTGGGGTGATTTTCACAGACTTTTTGCTGCCAGAGTAATAGATGGAGGTTATAAAGTAAGTGAAATTATAGTAAATCATAGAGAGAGGGAATTTGGAAAATCAAAGTATGGACTCGAAAGAATATTTAAAGTTTTAATTGATTTGATTTTTCTTAAACTTTTTAAATCAAAAAATAATAGTAGTCTCTACTTTTTTGGATTATTTGGACTCATGTCTTTCGGGCTAGCTTTGGTAAGCTTTATTATAATGTGTTATTTAAGATTTTTTAATGATACATCTTTTATATCAACCCCACTTCCAATGGTATCTGTTTTCTTTGCATTGTCCGGAGTAATATTTTTTTTCATCAGTTTATTAACTCAATTAGTACTTGAGCAAAATAAAGCAATAGATAAAAACTTAAAAAAAACTAATACAGAAATAATTAAATTTAATTTAAAATGAAAATTCTTGTAACTGGCTGTGCTGGCTTTATAGGTCATCATGTTTCTGTTAAATTGATGTCACTAGGATATAATGTTATAGGGATTGATAATATAGATAATTATTACGATCCCAGCCTGAAGAAAAATAGACTTAAAAGAGCCAAAAATTTAAATAAATCTTTCAGGGGTAAATTTAAATTTATAAAATTAGATTTATGTAATAAAAAAAAGTTAATATTTCTTTTTAAAAAATTTAAATTTAAAAAAGTGATTCATTTAGCTGCACAAGCTGGTGTTAGGTATTCATTATTAAATCCTCATAAATATATTAATAGTAATATTTTAGGATTCTTAAATATTCTAGAAGGTTGTAGAGCTATAAAATGTTCACATTTAATATACGGAAGTTCGAGTAGTGTTTATGGCGCAAACACTAAATTTCCTTTTAGTGAAAAACAAAATGCTAATCATCCAATACAGATTTACGCAGCAACAAAAAGATCTAACGAGCTTATGGCACACAGCTATAGTCATTTATTTAAGATACCAACAACTGGATTAAGATTTTTTACTGTATATGGTCCATGGGGAAGACCTGATATGGCTCTATTTTCATTTACAAAAAAAATTAAACAGAACAAAAAAATTAAAATTTTTAATTATGGAAAACATGAAAGAGATTTTACTTACATTGATGATGTTGTAAAAGGAATTATAAATGTTTTAAAAAAAGGTCAAAAAGTTAATAGAAAGTGGAATAGTAAAAATCCTGATCCAAGTACAAGCAATGCTCCATTTGGTATTTTTAATATAGGAAATGGGAAGTCGATCAAGCTCTCTAAATATATCGACTGTATCGAAAAAGAATTAGGTAAAAAAGCAAAAAAACAATTTTTAAACCTTCAACCTGGAGATATAAAAAAAACTCAAGCTGATACGAAAAAAATAAAAAGGATATACAACTATAAAAGCAATACAACTGTAGAAGAAGGAATTAGAAAATTTGTTAATTGGTTTAATGAATATTATTAGAATAATATTAATAAAAAATCTTAAATTTGCATGGAAAGTAAAACTTTAGAATTTATTGCCACGAAATATGATGCTAACGCACGGTTAGATGTTGTTATAACAAAAAGAATAAAGCACTTAACAAGATCAAATTTAAAAAAAATAATTGAATTAAAAAAAGTAAAAGTGAATAATGATATTGTCATTTTACCGTCAAAAAAAGTAAAATTAAATGAACAAATTACAGTAGATTTTGAAAATAATTCTCCAATTAAAATCGAAGCATCCAATATTAAATTAAATATTTTATATGAAGACAAAGATATTTGTGTCGTTAATAAACCAGCTGGTATGGTTGTTCATCCTGGTGCAGGAAACTATGAAAATACTTTAGTGAACGCTTTAATGTTTAAATATAAAAAAAATTTATCTAGTATAAATGGTAATCTTAGACCTGGTATTGTTCATAGAATTGATAAAGAAACTAGTGGTATCCTTGTAGTAGCAAAAAACAATCTTGCTCATTCTAAAATCAGTGATCAATTTAGCAAACATACAATAAAAAGAAAATATCTAGCTTTAGTTTGGGGCGTTGTTCGACCTTTAAACGGAAAAATAGAAACACTAATATCTAGAAATAAAAAAAATCGTCAACTTATGTCAGTTAGTGAATTCAATGGTAAAAAAGCAATAACTAATTATCGGACTGTTAAAGTTTTTGATATTAAAAATGTACCAAAAATTAGTCTCTTGGAGTGTGAGCTTGAAACAGGAAGAACTCATCAAATAAGAGTTCATTTTTCTTATAAAAAAAATCCTTTATTAGGAGATAAACAATATGGAAAAAAGAATATTAAGTTTAAAAAAGTTGATAAAAATTTTGAAAAAAAACTTAATCTATTAAATGGTCAAGCATTACATGCTAAAAGTTTAGGCTTTGTTCATCCAACTAGCGGTAAGTTTGTAAGTTTTGAGACAAATATACCTCATGACTATAAAAAATTGCTGGATTTATTGATTAAACTAAGTGGTTGAAAAATACAAAAGAGATATATATCTAAAGTTACATGACTACAAAAAAAGAAATCTCTAACTTACCTTCTTTAGGAGTAGGAGGTTTATCTCTTTATTTGGCTCAAATTAAAAAATTTCCAATGCTTGATGCGGAAGAAGAATATATGCTTGCTAAAAATTGGAAGGATAAAGGAAATTTAAAAGCTGCTCATAAACTAGTAACAAGCCATTTAAGGTTAGTAGCAAAAATTGCAATGGGGTATAGAGGCTATGGGCTTCCAGTTAATGAATTAATTTCAGAAGGTAATATAGGTTTAATGCAAGCAGTAAAAAAATTTGATCCTGACAAAGGTTTTAGATTAGCAACATATGCTATGTGGTGGATAAAGGCCTCAATACAAGAATATGTTTTGAGATCATGGAGTTTAGTAAAAATGGGTACCACTACTGCTCAAAAAAAACTTTTTTTTAATTTAAATAAAATAAAAAAACAAATTGCTCCAACTCAAGAAGGTGATTTAAAAGAAGAGCATGTTAAAGAAATTTCCAAAAGACTAAACGTTGACTCGAATGAAGTGGTTAACATGAATCGAAGAATGATGGGGCAGGAAAAGTCTCTTAATGACCCAGTTAAAAGTGGGGAAAACGCTGAATGGCAGGACTGGCTAGTTGATGATAGTTTAGATCAAGAATTAGCTACATCTCAAAAACAAGAATTAGATGAGAAAAAAGAACTATTATATAGTTCAATAAATATACTTAATGATAGAGAAAAAGAAATATTAGAAGCCAGAAGATTAAATGAGGATCCTAAAACATTAGAGGAATTAAGTAAAAAATACAAAATTAGTAGGGAAAGGGTAAGACAAATTGAAACAAAGGCTTTTGAAAAATTACAAAAATCAATGATTAATGCAAGTAAGTCTAAAAATTTACTTCCCTCTAACTAAAAATTAAATATTAAAAGGATCTTCAATCAAAATTGTATCCTCTCTTTCAGGACTTGTTGAGATGCTTGAAATCTTAGCCCCAATAAAATCTTCTAAAGCATATATATAATTTTTAGCTTTTTCTGGTAAATCCTTGATATTCCTAACTCCTTGAGTAGAACTTTTCCAGCCTGGAAAAGTTTTATAAATGGGTTTAATATTAAATTGATCTTCGGGTGAAGCAGGTAAATAATCTAATTTTTTTCCATTAAGATCGTATTCTATACACATTTTAATTTCATCTAGTTCATCTAAAACATCAAGTTTTGTTAATGCGATTCCATTGATGCCTGAGATTTTAATAGTTTGCCTAACTAAAACTCCATCGAACCAACCACATCTTCTTTTTCTGCTTGTCACTGTTCCAAATTCTTTTCCTCTACTTCCTAATAATTCTCCTGTTTTATCCTTAAGTTCTGTGGGAAAAGGTCCTTCTCCAACTCTAGTAGTGTAAGCTTTAGTTATACCTAAAACATAATTTATTGTATTGGGTCCACAACCTGTGCCAGTTGATGCGGAGGACGCTACGGTATTCGAGGAAGTAACATATGGATATGTACCATGATCCACGTCTAATAAAATACCTTGAGCACCTTCAAATAATATCTTTTTACCCTTAGATTTATATTCATCTAATTTTTTCCAAACAGGTTGAGAAAATTTTAATATTTCAGGGGCTATTTTCAATAAATCTTTTTTTAATTGATCTTTCTTAAAAATTTTTTTTCCTAAACCTTTTCTTATAGCGTTATGATGAGTAAGAACTGCTTTTAATCGATGATCTAAATTTCTCTCTGATACTAGATCCATAACTCTAATTGATCTTCTACCAATCTTATCTTCATAAGCAGGACCAATACCCCTTCTTGTAGTTCCAATTTTTGACTTACCAGCAGCATCTTCTCTTATTTCATCCATTTCTTTATGAAAAGGAAGAATAAGATTTGCAGACTCAGATAAGATTAAATTTTTTTCATCAACGTTTATACCTTTTGACTTAATCTCTTTAATTTCTTCAAGTAATGCCCAGGGATCTACAACAACACCATTTCCAATTATTGAAACTTTATTTTTTCTCACTATCCCTGATGGTAATAATCTTAGCTTATAAGTAACTCCATCAATTACCAAAGTATGGCCAGCATTATGACCTCCTTGAAAACGTACAACTATTTCGGCCTCACTTGAGAGCCAGTCTACAATTTTGCCTTTTCCCTCGTCTCCCCACTGCGAACCTACAACAACTACATTTTTCATTATTTAAATTTTTTACTTATCTCTATTGAACTTAAATGGTTTAACGGACCATGTCCTTTTCCATAGTTAGGATTAGATCCTATTGCTTGATTAACATATTTAATTCCTAATTCACATGATCTCTTTATAGGTTTTCCACATGATAAAAAAGTTGTTATCGCACTTGATAAAGTACAACCTGTTCCATGAGTGTTTTTGGTATTTATCTTTTTATTTTTAAAAATTTTAATGTGTTTTTTATTTAAAAGAACATCTTCCATGTACTTTGTTTTCCTGTGTCCTCCTTTTATCAAAACATTTTTAGCTCCTAATTTAAGCAAAATATTCGCTGCATCAATCATATCTTTAACACTTTTTATTTTAATATGAGTTAGTTCTTCAGCTTCGGGAATATTAGGAGTTACCAAATAAGCTTTTTTAATAAGTTTTTCTTTTAAAGTTTTAATTGCTTTTTTATTTATCAATTTGGTACCGCCCTTAGCAACCATTACAGGGTCTAAAATAATTTTAGAGGTTTTAATTTTACTAAGTGCATTTATAACCGTATCAATCACTTTTGAGGAATTAAGCATTCCAATTTTTACTGCATCAGGCTTAATATCTTTACAAGTAAATAAAATTTGATTTTTTAATTCTTTTGGATTTATTGAAATTACTGATTTAACCCCAGTGGTATTTTGCACTGTAATAGCCGTAATAGCTGTCATCGCATATGAGCCTAATGATGTTACTGTTTTAATATCTGCTTGAATCCCAGCGCCTCCAGATGAGTCAGAGCCTGCGATTATTAAAATTTTAGATTTAGGTTTCAATTTATTTGATTGATTGTTTAATTGTTTTTAGGCATTTAATAACTAGTTGCTTATTATAAGACTCACCCATAATTCTAATTTTAGGCTCAGTTCCAGATTTTCTTATCAATAATCTTCCATTGTCGCCCATTAATTTTTTAGCTTTCTTAATTGCTTTTTTACACTTGGCTTTATCAATGATATTTTTATTTTTAACAACTACATTTTCTAAAATTTGAGGTAATGGTCTAAAAACGTTTAGCAATTTGCTAGCTTTTTTTCTTTTTCTCAAAGAGAATAAAACTTCTAAAGCCACAAGCAACCCGTCGCCAGTAGTTGCGAATTTACCTAAAATTATATGGCCAGATTGTTCCCCGCCTAAGTTAAAGTTTAGTTTGTTCATTTTTTCCTTAACATATCTGTCACCTACTTTAGATCTGACAAAATTTATTTTTTCGTCTTTTAAAAAATTTTCTAAACCATAATTTGACATTTGAGTACCAACTACCCCGCCTTTTAAAATTTTTTTTAATTTCCACCTACGAGCAAGCATAGCGATAATTTGATCGCCATCTATAATTTTTCCTTTTTCATCACACATAATAATTCTGTCGGCATCTCCATCAAAAGAAATTCCAACGTTTGCCTTAAATTTTTTTACTGCTGATTTAATTTTTAAGGGATATGTTGATCCACATTTTTCATTAATATTAAAACCGTCAGGTTTTACACCAATAGAAATAACTTTTGCTCCAAGTTCTTTCAATAATTTTGGAGCAGCTTTATAGCCAGAACCATTTGCACAGTCTAAAACAATTTTAGTTCCTTTCAAATGAAAGTTTGCAGGGAAATTTTTTTTTAATATTTTAATATATCTTTCATTTCCATCTTCTAATCTTTTTACTCTTCCCAATAACCGAGGGTTCGTAAGTTGTTTTATATTTTTGGAGTCTATTAATTTTTCAATTTTTTTTTCAATTTGGTCAGATAATTTCATTCCATCAGGACCAAATAATTTCAATCCATTATCATAGTAAGGATTATGAGATGCTGTTATCATGATTCCCATATTTGCTTTCATTGATTTTGTTAGCATCGCTAATCCATTGGTTGGTAATGGACCTAGTGTAAAAACATGCATTCCACCTGAAACTAAACCTGATACAAGAGCAGGTTCTAAAGTGTAGCCAGATAGTCTTGTATCTTTAGCTATAATTGCTATTTGTTGAGACTTATTTTTGTTTTTAAAATATGTGCCTGATGCTAAGCCAAACTTAAAAAACTTTTCCCCGGTAATATTACCTTGATTAACGGTGCCTCTAATTCCATCTGTTCCAAAATATTTGTTTTTCATCAATTTTTAAAATTTGATAATATTTTTTTAAATACTAATATACCTTGCATAATTTCATTAACTTCATGTACCCTAAAAATCTGAACACCTTGTGACAATAAAAATAGAACTGATGCTAGTGTACCTCCAATTCTACTTTTACTATCATTTTTTCCAGATATTTGACTGATAAATCTTTTTCTTGAAGTTCCAATCAAAATAGGAAATCCAAGGCTATGAAACAAAGATAT
>CEOP01006586.1_pt1 | contig 16199 bp, 10 predicted proteins | sample 361301 | NCBI WGS metagenome assembly CEOP01 (sample SAMEA2619548, study PRJEB7988) | marine metagenome | biome: marine biome (ENVO:00000447); feature: deep chlorophyll maximum layer (ENVO:xxxxxxxx); material: "saline water (ENVO:00002010), including plankton (ENVO:xxxxxxxx)" | depth 55 m
GAGATTTGGAAATGCCTCTTATTGCAGAGCAACCGGCCAATGAATTTTTAGAACTGAGCACTCATACAGATTTAGAGCATTGTGAAATCATAGAGAGAATAAAACACGGAATCTCTGAAGGCCAAGTATACCAAGTTAATTTTGGTCGATTTTGGTCTGGAAGACTAGTTGAAGAACCAAGTGTGATTTTCAACCGCTTACTAAAATCCAATCCAGCACCATTCTCCAGCCTAATTTATGCTGAGGACTTGGGTTTAGCCATAGTTTCTAGTTCACCAGAAAGTTTGCTGAAGTGTCATGACGGAGAGATTCGTACGTCGCCAATTAAAGGAACTTATGAAATTGGAATTGATGCTATTGAAGCGAATGAATTACGAGCGCAGATGGTTGGAGATGTCAAAGAACGTTCAGAACATAGGATGCTTGTCGACTTAATGCGTAATGACCTCTCAGCAGTCTGTGATGTTGGTAGTGTTCAAATTGAACGTTTTGATGTTGAAGCATATGCTAATGTTCAACACCTTGTATCTCATCTCAAAGGCAATTTATTATCTACTGAAAATGGACTTACTGCATTGAATTCGATCTTCCCTGGGGGAAGTATAACCGGTTGTCCTCGAACCATGGTCTGTGCTGTAATTGATGAAATTGAACAACAACCACGTTCTTTTTGGACTGGTTCAGCCGGATGGGTTGATGTTCATTCAGGAGATAGTTCTTGGAACATCTTGATTCGAACAATTCAGGCAGAAAGAAAAGAAGGAAATTGGTTCGGACAAATAGGCTCAGGTGGCGGGATTACAATACGTTCTAATGCAGAATTAGAAGTTCAAGAAACATACTGGAAGGCTGATGCATTACGCTCTGCATGTGGCTGGAATAAACAAAACAGCGAATCCCCCACGAAGGGTGAATTATCGATATATCCTTTGGAAATCGAACAATGCGATACCGATGCCAGCGATGGTAAGGTCAATTCATTTGAACAATGGAAAAATAGTACTGATGAATGCGGAGTTTTATTGATTGATAATCTGGATTCTTTCACACTAAACATTGCCCATTCCATCGCCGGAATAGGCCATAATGTAACTATTCTCACGGGCCGGGGAAATCAGGCTGATGAACTTTCAGACCCAACTGCTCTATGCGACATATTAGAAATTCTAAATCCAAGCCATATCATAATTGGACCTGGCCCAGGAACCCCAAGTGATTCTTTACTATCAAAGGCGATATCAACTCATGCTTTAGCACAACAAATCGACTGCTCGGTTTTGGGAATATGTCTTGGACATCAATCGATAGCAGAGATGGCAAATGGAGCGGTTGTTAAATCTCCAAATGGAGCTGTGCATGGAACTCCAATCCTATGTCATCATGATGGAAAAGGAATCTTTGAAGGGTTGAATTCTCCCCAACCTTTTACCAGATATAATTCATTGACAGTCAACATAGATGAGGATAGTTCCCCATTATCGATTTCGGCAAGAGATGAAAATGGAGAAATAATGGCATTACAGCATAATTCTTTACCAATTTTCTCGGTTCAATTTCATCCTGAATCAATCGGCTCTCCCAATGGTAAGAAATTATTAGAAAATTTCCTTGGATTTAATCGGATGCTTGAATAATTAAGACCAATTGCATTGACTCGAGGGAAGCACATGCCAACATGCAGGTTCTGTTCTGGGACATATACCAGAGAAAATTTCATTCATGGAAATGGCCCTCGCGCTCAAGTTTGTGCAAGGTGCGGTGTAGAGAAGAAATTCATTACAGAAGAAGAAGCTGCAAATCTATTTGATGATAAATTGCGTAATGCAAGACTATCTATTGTCGCCAGAAGATATAGCATGTTTCTTTACATTCCAGTTCTTTGGACGCTATGGATTATGTTCTTGAGTTCTGTGCAACCTTGGGGAATTTATTTTCTGTTGATCTTGGTTGCTCTAACTCTATTTGCACCGGTATGGTTCTTGATACGTAGTGCACAGTTTGCTGGCGATATGGCAAGATTAACTCCCGCCTATGACAGGCCAAAGGGACATTAAGTCTTAGCGTGAATCTTCAGTACGTCGCCATCGGCTAACTCGTGTTCTGAACCGACTGTTCTTCGACTTCGTCCATCAGTTCCTCTGATGAAACCATCACCTAAATCCGAATGGACTTTGTATGCCAAATTCTTGGCTTGAATATTATTTGGAACTACAAAGGCATCTGGTAGAACTTTGCCTTCACTATCTGTCCATTGATTCTCATCTTGAACTGGATAAACAACAATATGGTCTAATTCTTCAAATAAAACGGTATCAATAATTGTTGAAACACCAGTATTGTTATTTTGAGTTAGACGCTCTTGCATATGTTGTAAAGCACTATTTTGAGCCTCTGATAAGTTTTCAGAATTAGATACTTCAAAGGTTTGCTGGCCAGAGATGTAATGAATCAATCCTGCCGATTCTGCTCTTCTAAGAGCGAGTTCCATATCCGCCATACAAGGTATTACTCGACCATTTGTTTGGAAAGTAAAATCGACGCCTTTGGGGGCAATATCTGCTTTGTTTGCTGCGATATGAATTGGAAACAGTGATTTTCTTATCTCTATTGCAAGGCTCTTGAGAGTACTTGGCGACCAGTCCCAAGGTGGTGTAGTTTCTTGATTGATTTTTTTGAATGATTCGAATGCTAAATTTATTGATTGTAAAGATGAGCCTAATCCAGTAAATCTATCATGTAAAAAAGAAATCATTCCTTTCTCACCTTCGGCTTGAACTCTTCTAACTCCTCTAATCCAGCCATCGTTTAATATCCCGCAAATCCATGCATCTAATTCATCACTTAGAAATGATATCTCTTGCTCCATACTTGATTTAGCAGCCTCTGGTGTTTTTGCTGTGTCTTGTGGATTTCCTTCGATATCTGTTGAAGCAGAGGCATCGACTACCTGAATTAAAGCATCACAATTCGCAAGGTCTGCAAGAAAAGCATTACCTCTTCCGCGACCTTCGCTTGCTCCTGGAACCAATCCTGCAACATCGACTAGGAAGCATGGTACCAATCGCCTAAAACCAATACAAGAGCCTGTGCGTGGCTGACAAATACTGCCTTTTCTCTCATCATCAGGAGAAACGGGTTCAAGTCTTCCATCGGATTCTAATTTTTCACGTAATTCTTTGCAAGGACAAGGTTTTCTTGCAGCAATAAAGGCAACACCCACGTTAGGCTCAATGGTGCAGAAAGGATAGTTTGCTATGTCTACTTTAGCCAATGTCGCGGCACTGAAGAATGTCGATTTCCCCACATTTGGCTTACCAACCAAGCCAATTCGCATGAGTTGATTCCCCTCAAGCGCCTAAGATTGCTTCTACCAAATCTTTCTTGGTTCCAGAAGTTGAGACTCCAAGAGATTCTGCTAACTCTACCAGTTCAGCTTTCTTCATCTTGTTTAATTCTGATTCTGAAGGTGTTGAAGACGTTTCTACTTCTTCTTCTGCCTCTTCGGCTTCTTCAGCAGGCAATAGTTCAGCTCCAATTCTGGCAAGAGAAATATCTAATTCTGGGAGATTTATTTTTCCATCGCCGTTAAGGTCTATTGCAGCAACAAGGCCGTCGATTTCCCATGGCGGGAAGTCGCCAACATCGCTGTTCTTGAGCGCTTGTTGGAATTCAAAGCCATCAATTTCTCCTGATGAATCTAAGTCTATTGAGCGGAAGAATTCGAAAACTGTTTGTTCACTGGATTGGAGGTAATCAAGAAGCATTACCAATTCTTTGGCTGGCCCTTTTGTCTCTTGTCCGTCTTCTTCATCGGAATCTTCTGATTCTTCTTCAGGGAATTCGGTTACTTCGTCATTGTGTAATTCAGCATTTACTCCGATAATGGTAGTTCCGCCATCGTTTTCTTCTGATTCCCCAACAATGATCTTCGTTGTAACTCCTACTCCTCTTCCAAGCAGTTGTTGAATTGTTGTAACTCCGCCTCCAAGTGTGTAAGTATCGATATCTGTGACTTCTTGCCCGACTTCCACCAACTTGCTGGAGGAGTTTCCTGTTCTAATCAAAACAAGAATTGTCATGATTGAAGCGATGGGTACGAGGTAGAATAATGCTGATGCGGTAAGATAAAATCCGCCAGAGGATGCAACTACATCTTCAACTGCAGATTCATTTACTGCGATTTCTGTAAATCCACCAATTAGCATTGTGATTGTTGAAGCAATTCCACCAAAGAGGATGAACCATACAGCTAAGTTAGCCTTGGAAGAATCTGCTAAGTTGTTACCAGATGCAAGCGGGTAGGATGCGAAAACGGTTGATGCCATCATCAAACCACCAATTGTGAACATGAAATTATTGTCAAGCATAACTGCCATGTCTCCCATCTTTGCAGTACCGGTAAATGTGTCCATGCTGGTAAAGTAACCACCAACTGCAAAGAGTGGTAGAACAAACATTGCTAAAGTGGCGGATAATGCTCCAGGATTCTTTAGAATTGCAGAAGAATTGGTTGCTGCTGTTGCTAAAAGGTTGTAGCATGTAGCAAGGATTGGTATTAGTGAAAAGGTCAGCAATAATGCCCCGATATTAGTCAAAAGGTCACTTGCCCCAACAGAACCTACAAAGAATGGTGGAACGGTGACAAATAGCAGTACCATGCCTGCATTCAATAGCGAGTTAGACCAAATTGGTGTTTGGGTTGTGTATGGAATAATATGGTATGCAACTGCAAATATTAGTGCTAATGGGACCCATCCATTGAGGACTTGTTCTGCCATCCAAACTGTTTGGGTTGAGTCGAGGAACTCTCCAAGAAGGTAAATTGTTGAAGCGACTAACTTTGCTACAAGAGCCATGATAAAGAACCAAGCCGAAACAGAAGTTGTGCCATCTTTACGCATCGAGTAAGTTGCTAATGCATTGATTAGAACCGCGGTGAAAAGCATTGTTGTAACTCCGTAATCGATAATCATTGAAACAAAATCAAGTCTAGCCACTTCATCAGTAATGTCGACGAAAGAGAAGATGATTGGAATCAATATTAGGTTTAGAGAAAGAACCGCGGTGTATATCACTGCAACCATTGAAGCACTAGCCTCGCTTGCTAATCGATTATTTGAACAACGAGATACTGCGACAAATGCTCCTCCTACCATTAGATAGAGAAAAGCGACTTTCAAGGTAGTCAATGTGAAGTCTTGTAATGCTGAGCCGTCATCATAAGACCACCCAATACTTGCTAGAGAGTCCAGAGCAGTAGGGTCATACTTGTGCCATATTGCTAAAAATCCTGAAATTGAGGCTAATAAGAACCATCCTGATCCAAACTTCATCCATGTACGACTTCCGCTACCCGGTCTATCGCTGAATAAATCTACTAAACCAACCGGTGCTTTATTCATCAAGAATAAAGAGAATTGGCGCAAAGGTTCGCCCATTGTTCCTACACCATTTGTGGTGAAGTATGATGCTGCTAGTAGGGCGATTACAACTACTGTCGCTGAAATAAAAACTGTCTCCATACATCACACCTCCTATTCGACTACTACCTCTCCGATGAAGGTGGCTAAAATTGTTCCAATTCCAACTAAAAAGCCAATCAAGTAATACCAAATTCCACTACCGCCAAGATTGCCGATAAAAGGCACTATGTCACCAATTATTGGCATTGAATCCCAACCGAATACATTAGCAAATAAGGCAAATAAGCCAATAATTCCTACGAACATGAGAGTCAATACGACTCTTCCAAATGTTGGTTGTCCAGTTCCTACTGTTGTGTCTGGTAAAATCGCATTGTTTGACATGTCTTCACCTATGACCCCGTAGGGGTCAATCCGTCCACTGGAAGAGTAGTCATAAAGATTCACTAAAATCTGAGTTCAAAGATGGCCTAAAAAGAGCGTAATCTGTTGAGCAAATTACCACGCCTAGGCTTTGAAATCCCCAAAGGAACTGGTAAATCAGATTCTAATGCTAATTCTTCACGCCAAATCGCTTGGCATTCGCATTCCAGCCCATCAAACTCTGCCAAATCTCCAGAGACGGCATAGTTCTCAATTGCAGTTACAACTTGACTATCACAAGACCCGCAATTATGTGCGCCCCTAATCTTGCCACCTGCGGTTGGATGGATTATCAATCTGGAAATTTGGTCGGCGTCGCCATTGACTCCACCATTTGGGTGGATTAATGGGTGGGCGCGGCGAATCATCTCTACCAGAGACCAAAGCCATGGTGGTCTATACTCGTTATTTCTGTGAAGCCTATCGATAACTGTGCCTCTTTGAATATTCATTGGGTTGACTGATATTTCATCACTCTTTTCTGCTACTGCTGATATCCATTTGACTCCATGTTCAAGTGCATCGTTCTCACTCATGAATGGTGGTTTGAACATTAGATATGTCTTAATTCTCAAGTTGAATTTTTGTAAGTTCGCGACCGCTCTATCCCAAGACTTAGTGGTGAATCCTTTGTTGACATGAAAACGTAATACTTCATCATCATAGGCTTCTAAGCCAATAGCTACTGAAAATTTGTCGTTGATAGAAGTCGCCCAAGCAAGTTTCTCTTCAGTCAATTGTTCACATCTACTTTCAACAATCAATTCTTTACCCATCTCATGACAGTCTCTTAGAACTGTCTCTTGAAAATCAACTGGGATTTCTCTGTCTTCCAACAAAGACCCTGAAGTGTATACTTTGACCATTTTGTGCTTCTTAAAATCATCAAAATCCGCTTTGGCTTTGTTCCATTGGGCATGGAGATTCTCGCTTGTGACATCATCTCTTGTGTCATTAAAATAGCCACAGAAAGTACAACCGCTGGACCACCACCAATGGCAACCCTTGGTGCGCAAAATTACGGTGATTGCAGTACATGGCGTTCCATCGGCTAATGTTTCAGGAGTGTAATAGACCGTTGCTGGTTCATTACCATCCCAAGACTGTTGTTTGGCCTTGGCCCATGGAGTATTTGCCGGCGCTTTGACTAGGTCGTGAATACGAGCACCTTTGCCTCCTTCGCCGACTAAAGTCAAAGATTTGGGTGCTGCCATAGAATTCCTCCTAAACTCGCGTACTGGGTATTGTGTTTCAAACCACCGATTAGATTCATTGCTTAACCGGGGTAAAAATTATTGATGAACCTGCTTGAACAAATTGTCCTTTCGGGAATTGAGAATTTTTATCTTCTGCAGAAATGACTGCTGGTTTGAATTGGCTCGCTGGCACTCTAACATCAACTCGAGAACCAAGTCTAATCATTCCATATCGTTGACCTCTTCGCACCTTTGAATCAATTGAAAGCCATGGAACAATTGTACGAGCTAAAGCTCCCGAAATTTGACAAACTTCGATTCTTGTATCGTCTTCTGCCAAAAATACCGTCCTAACTCTCTCGTTATTCTCACTTTCTTTTTTCATGGCAGGAAGAAATGGACCTCTCTTACGACCTTTACCGACTCTGTGCTCCATTCGCTCTATCACCGATTCAAATGGTGAGCGATTGACGTGAACATCAAGAGGAGACATGAAAATTGCAATTCGCCATACATCCAAATCGGATTCTTCGCCCTCTTTTACCGCCTCAAAGCGTTGTTCTGTAGAAAATTTTAGGGGCTCTTCTAGTGGTTCGGGATACCAGGTTCCTGTTTGTGGGTCGTCCTCGATATTTGAATCGTCCATTTCCTTGGAAGATGGCCGGCGTCCTGTTGCTCGCTCTCTTTTTGCAAACATTACGTGCCCATCGGCTGGAGAAACAAGTATTCCTTCATCGGAAGGAATCGGTCGGTCTGGGTCTCTCCAGAAGTTGGCAAAAAATGCTGAAATCATCCAACATAAGATTCCAAATAAATGAACTAAACCATTCAATGAATCGATGGTAACTCCGATGATAATGGCACTTGTACCCATCATAAAAGTGATCAAAACAGGGGCATGACCGCCTCGGGCCAATCCACTCATTCAATCACCTAGTTGTCTGCCCATGGGTCAGAATCGTCTCCCCAAGTGGGCGCTGGAGCATCTGCTTTTGGCTCTTCAGGGGTTTTTTCTGCTTCTACTGGTTCTTCAGCAACGGCTTCTTCGGCAACCACTTCTTCAGCAGCAGCCTCGATTGCTTCATCGACTTCTTCTTCGTTGTAGTCTTTATCTTCATCAGCCTTGACTTTCTCAACTGGTGTAGCAGTTGCTTCGGCCTCTTCAATAGTCATTTCAGCGGCTCTAGCACTTACCATTTCTTCCATACGCTCGTCAAATGCTCGGGCCATATGTTGTGATTTTCTTTCTGCTTCTACTGCCTTTTCGATCATTTCATAACGTTCCTTGATCGCCTTGTTAAGGTCTTCAAACAGTGACATGTGAGCGACATACCAGTCATCTCTTGCCTTCATTTCCGAGACGGCTAATTTCAAATCGTCATCTAATTCGGTTGCAATGTTGAATATTTTACCCAGTCTGTCTTTTTCTCGTGAGTATTTTTCTTCCATCTTTTCGAGTTCAGGTTCAAGATGCTCGACTTTCTTGGAAGCCTTGACTGCTCTAAGTTCAAGTTCTCTAATTCTAACTTCTTTTTCAGATAATAGAGCTTCTTGGGTTTCTTTTTCGATTTCTCTCTCAATAATTTCTTTCTCGAGAACTTCGATTTCAGCACGTGAATCCATCAAGTCTTTTTCTTGGCCTTCATATGCAGCGAATAACTTCTGCACACGTTCTGTTTCTGTCGCCAATGCTTCTTCTAGTGCTTGAATCCTTATTTCAGGTGTAATGGTTCCTTCTTCGGTCATTTCCTCACCCGGAGGCTTGCCTCCACATTAGTCCACTCGCATTGAGCATATCAAGCCGACGCTTAATTAGGTCAGGAAATTGGTAAACTGAAGTAAATTATACAGTATCAGTAAAATTAACCAATTCCTTAGCAATTCCAAATTCCCCCATGGAATGGCCAGAATCAGGTATGATGCTTAGTTTGCTATTTGGCAAGGCTTTGTGTAGTTCCCAAGCGCTTCTTGTAGGGCAGACAATATCGTATCTGCCTTGAACAATGTATGTTGGGATATGTTGAATTTTATCGACATTATTCAAAATATGTGCCTCCTCTACAAAAATAGCATTGATGAAATAATGACATTCAATTCTAGCAAAGGCAACAGCGAAGTCTAAATCTTCTGCTTTTTCTAAGTATTCTGCGTCTGGAATTAAACGGCTTGTGGCCATTTCCCAGCGCGTCCACTGTTTAGCAGCAGCCCTTCTGATTTCTACATCTTCACTTGTCAAGCGATGATAGTATGCTTCGATTAGATTACCTTGCTCTTGTTTAGGAATGTGGTCCCTGTAAGGGTCAAAAGCGTCTGGGAAAATATGGCTGGCACCTTCTTGGTAGAACCAATGCAGTTCGCTTTTTCTACACATGAAAATACCTCTTAGAATCAAACTTTCTGCTCTTTGTGGGTGTTTTTGAGCATAAATTAATGCTAATGTTGAGCCCCATGAACCGCCAAATACATGCCATGTTTCTATGTTAAAATATTCTCTTAATGCTTCGATATCTCCAACCGAACTATGGGTATTATTGTCTTCTAATTCGGCATATGGTGTTGATTTACCACAGCCTCTTTGGTCAAATTGAATAATATCAAATTTTTCAGGGTTGAAATATTGGCGATACGAAGGTTGGCTGCCTCCTCCTGGTCCACCATGGATCACTATCACGGATTGGCCCTGAGGATTTCCGCACCGTTCCCAAGCGATTGTATGGAGGGGCGAAACCTGCAAATTGCCGGTTGTATGTGGCTCTATTTCGGGATACAATACTTCACTTAGAGGCGAGGATTGACTGGACATATTTGTCGCACATTGAGATAACCCTTGTTCCTTTCGATACTTGTACAATCACACGCTTTATTGAATATCGGCTCACGCACAAAACCATGGCGGTTAGAAAAGCAACAGATGTGTTCCATGATTGGGCTTTAGCAGGTAAAGACAAGGGCATGGAAAAAGGCCATTCTAGTGCAGTTGGAGAAATGCTTAATTTTATCTTTCAAAATGCCGAGAAAAAGCAAGAAACATTTTCTGCTATCGATGTAGGTTGCGGTAATGGATGGGTTGTCCGTTTATTGAAAGACCATCCTCTATGCTCTTATGCTGAAGGAATCGATGGTGCTGAAGCAATGATTTCGAAAGCTAAAGAAATAGACGGTGAAGGAAATTATTCAGTTCGTCAATTGCCAGAATATATGCCTTCAAAGCGTTATGATATCATACACTCTATGGAATTTCTATACTATCTTGAAGACCCTAAATCAATGCTAAAGTTATTTTTCGATAACTGGGTTGCTAAAGATGGTTGGTTAGTAGTTGGAATCGACCATTATCTCGAACATGAAGAAAGCCTAACCTGGCCAGAACATGTAGGAGTACACATGACGACATTAAGCACAAAAGAGTGGAAAGATGCCTGGCATGATGCTGGATTTACCAATATTTCTAGTTGGCAAGCCGGTGAAAAGTCTGCCGTAACTTTGGTTATTGCTGGACAAAAAATCGACTAGTCTTCAGAGGCTTGTTTCGGCCCACACAACTTGATGTCACCGCGATAAAATGGACATTTCAGGCACGTGGGGTTTTCTTCCCCTTCCAGCCGTTCCGGTTCTAATACAGATTCTGGTTCCGCCGCTAATTCTGCAATCCAATTTAGATGGTTTTGCAAATCATTCTTAGCATCTTCATACTGTTTCTCGGTCAACTCTACGCTACGACCAGATGCTCCAATAAGTATCGATGGAGGCAGAATTTTACGCCTTTCATCAACTGGTTTATCTGATTCTATTGCCTCTAAGGCCATCGAATAAAGGGTTAGTTGAAGTCTGTGTTCATGAAGAATCTCTTTCTCGGCCTCGGTCTGTGGATAAAGGTCCAATAAATCTCCTTGTACAATTTGTAGAGGTGAACCGGACTTAGGGTCATTTGGATTGAAGTTGCCTCTACAATCTGTGGTTTTCAAATCTGAAATTTGTAGATAGCCCTGTCCTTCTTGATCTCTAAATGCCAATACCAAGTCTGCTCTACCATCAAATGATATCTCTACATGCTCCACATTTGCAAGTTTGCTAAGTCCATCAATAGTGAACCCCATGCGATAAACATCACTCATTTTTACTGTATTTTGATAGAAGAACGGCAATTCAGTCCTCAGGCCTTCAGGGATTCGATTATGGTGTTCTTCGCCTTGTGCGAAGCGCCCAATTAGTCCATTATCAACTAATTTTGATAGGTGTGCTAGTCGCTGTTTTAGTGCTGATGTCTTTTTCTTTTCTTGGCTAGTTCCTGATGTTGTAAAACCTTCTTCCAATAGTACTTCTTCGACGGTTTTCTCATCACCTAAGCGGTTGTCATTTTTATTTTTCCAACTCTCTGGCAGCGGTAGAATAGGCGGTGTATTTACGTAAGCTGGATTTTTCAGACCAACTTCTAAAAGACGGTGCATTAGTGTACCAAACAAGGTAGGGCTAGCAAAATTATCACTGCCTTTTTTGGTTATATTATTAGAATTTCTTAGATAAAATGGCTCTGCATTCCATCCTTTTATTTCGCTAAGCCAATGACGGCGTGGGCATTGGAAAGTTGAATCTAAACCATGTGCGCTCATCCTAACACTATGCTGGACTACCAAATTTGAATCGTCTTTTGTGTCGATAGGTTTGGATTTCTCAATTAGTGTGGTCGCTCTTGACTCTAAATTCTTCCAACGAGTAAGAGGTGTTTCTTCGCTGATAGTATCAAAGCATTCTGGAGAATGATAAATCCTGATCGAATTGATATTTTCTCCACCAAACATTGAGTTCATGAATAATGAGTATGGGTTGATACTTACATTTGTCTCGCTATAAGCCTCTAATGGCTTATTGAAATCGTCCTTAGGAAGAAGCCATGGTGAATCTTTGACTTTGTTCTTGTAAGATAGATGCCTAAGTCCGTCCATCCACATTGCACCCATAGTTTTCATCGATGGTTTGCTCTTGAAAAATAGATTATTGGTTGACTCTTCCAAACTAGAGGTAGTATTTGGAGAGCCGACTACAATCAATCTATCTTTTACTCTGGTCAAAGCGACATAGAATTCTCTTCTCCTCTCAGCTTGTCTTTGCGCTCCATCCATATTCTTGGCAAATTCCCAAAGACCATCGTAAGGTCTATCGCGTGATGACCAAGGATTAATTCTTCCAGATACTATTTCTGGCGTAACTAAAACATTATTTCTAGCCGCTAATGAAGAGTCGGATTTACCTGCATGGAACATTCCGGCTACGACTACTACTTTGGCTTGTAATCCTTTAGCACCATGTATAGTCATTATTCTTACAGCGCCGCCCGAAGGAATTGTAATCGCTTGTGGTCCTTTGTTAGCCAGCCCTTGCAAGGATTTGAGATGTGAATAAATCTCTGTTGGCTCATGGCCATATTCACTACCAATATTGTAAACTAATCCGCACCATAATTCTGCATTTTGCCTCGATGTGTCATCTGGGTATGCAATCAATAGGTCTGAATGGTCTAGTATTGTATCTAAGACTTGGTGTACTGCACCTTTGGCCACTAAATCGGCGATATGTTTTACAAGGGTTTTTGCGCGCTTATTAGGTGCATTATCATGAAGAACTGTCCACCAATTTTCAGCGATTTTTCGGCTCGAAAATATTTCATGTATCCGCTGATCACTGAAGCCTAAAATTGGTGAGCGAGCAAAGGAAACTGCTGCAAATTTAGAGCCAGGATAAGCAACCAAATGGAGTACTGACATCAAAGCTCTAACCACAGGACGTCGGAGTAACTCGCCCTGTCTATCTGAAATTACTGGGATTCCTTTCAATTCGAGTCTCTGCAATAAGTCTGGAATATGTTTCCTCGAATGAACTAAAATTGTAATATCTTTAGGCAGAATATTAGAGGATTCACCTTCAATTTCAGCAAATGAAGAAGATTCGCTATCCCATAATTTTGTATTTCTATTGGTTAGAAGACTGTGGAGTCTTAACGCGATTAATTCATGCTCTAGATGGATGCTCTTCGCATTTGGGTTTGCAAAAACTGGACTGATTGAAGATAGGTCCAGTGACGGGGTATGTGTCGCTGTTTGAAGTGGAACTAACCATTCTAAAACCCCTAATTTATCATCATCACGAGCCGGTTTCAATTCTTGTGCCTCGGCGTGCCAATCACCTGGTAAAGTATAGTGTCGTCGATTAAAGACATCATCAAAAATTCCGTTCATGGTACGCATCAAATTATGTAATGTGCGGTGATTAGAGGTAAGGTCGATATGTCCTAGAATTCTTCTATTCAATCTTTCTGGCGAAACTTGAACATAGGTCTTTTGCCCTTTAGGAGAGTCTTCAAATTCAGCACAAACATGATCCCATGGTTTAGATTCTACTTTTGGGCCTGTGGATACATGTTGATTGGAAAAAGAACCAATTTCTCCTCCAGCGCCAATTGGTCTTGGGTCTCTTCCATGATTCGCTTTTCGAAGGTGAGCCAGTCTTGATTCGGATTGCTCTATCTGATTTATTGATTTAATTGACTCGACGGTTCTACGCATTACGGTGACTTCTGCTTGTCTGAAACGGTAAATACTCTGTTTCATATCACCTACAATACAAACCGTAGGGTCCCAAGGGCCTAATGGCCTTTCAGGGTCATCGCTATGTTTTCCTCTTCGCCCCCAAAGTCTGGATAATAAGCGAAAATGTGCTGGATTGGTATCTTGATATTCATCGATAATGAAAGCACAAAATCTTCTCCTCAATGTTTGTAGAACCGAGAAGCGTTGTTGTAAATCAGCAAGACATTTTGGATGGTCTTGGGCTAAGGTCATGGCTGATGAAATATGTAAATCCAACCACGGTTCTTCATCGAGGCTATCGAGTACTTCGACTACTTTTTGTGGATATTCGAATCGAACCGCATCAGGGCATCTAGCCAACAGTAAGTCCGCTGCTAAACGTTGTACATCATCGAAATCATGTACTCCTTCATTGACCTTTTTCAGAGTAAGAATCTGTTGGCACCCATAGTGAACTAATAGTAAATCTGCCAATACTTTAGTCTGCTGTTTATCGGTTATCCTCAATTTACCACTTGGAGCGATGTCAGTTAACTCATCGTCTAAGGGATGTGCTCGTAAAGGACAATCGTCTTCCATAAAATTCAGGTTGAACATCGGACTGAATAAGAACGAGCTACGCCCCAATAATCTGACTAATCGACCATCTTGACTGCACAGTAGTTCATTCATTGAAGTTCCATGTTTTAGTAGTTTAGATGCTACATCATTCTTTGTAGCCACAGGAATACCTTTGACCTTGCTTTTTGGGAAAATTCCTGGCATCCATTCATTGGAATGATTGACTTGGGGTAAGACGCCTTTCGGGAAAAATTTCATCTCATCTTTGATGAGAGAAGAATATGATGCTGCAGCCAAAGACACCATCCAGACCCATTGTAATTTTTCTGCTTTGGCATTTGGATAAGTGTGCCGGGCTAATTCTACAAGCTGGTTAAAGCGGGTTTTGTGTGTCCCTTGTTCTACTTCGCACGCACCTACAAAGGCTGGAGAGTGTGATAGAGCCTCATCCACCCAACTGTTCAAATCTCCATGTAATTTATTTGCAAAAGAGTCGATTATTGCTTCTGCTGGTTCTAGAAACATATCCAAAATAATCTCGGAGTCTATCGGTTCGACTCCATCCCAATCAAGTCCTCTTTGGGTGATTCTTTTCTTCATTGAGCGTTTTGATTCCTCGACGAATAGCGAAGTGTTTAGCATACCTGTCAGTATGACCTCTGCTCTGGCTTGTCCTCCAACCAAAATAGCCAATCTATTTCTTGCCGCAATAAATTCATTGACGTCACCCCTAACTCCCGCTTCTCTAGCATCATTAGAGGTCCTTATCCTCCATGCAGAACGTATTGTTTCCTTGACCAACAGAGGTGAACGAACCTCTGAAATTTGCTCTCTTGTTGGATTGATTGCAACTAGGTCTAGATGAGGTGAAAGGAGTTGGGAAAGGAATGCATCGATTGTTGAAATAGGGGCTTCGTCAAGACCTGAAAGAAGCATTTCTAAATCGCCAGAACGATGGATTCTTGGATCAAAAATTCCTTTTTCTCCCTTAGGTACGGAAGTTGAACGAGTCAAGGCAAGTCGGGTTCTAATTCTTGATTTCAGTTCTGCTGCGGCTTTCTTAGTGAAAGTAATAGCAACTATTTCATTTGGCAATAAACCTGGCCAACTCTTCAAATCAGTGCGTTCTCTAGCCGGCGCTCTTAGCGCTCCATGGCCTTCCAAGGGCTCTCTTGGACCATTTGGAAGTAGAATTGTAGCACGTTGCTCTGCAGAGATTAAATGTTGAACATAACGTTCTGCCATGACTGCGGTTTTACCTGTACCTGCACCTGCATCCAAAGCGATATGTTTGTCTAAATCCAATCCAAGAATTTGGCTATTATTGAATGAAATCATTTCTCATCACCACCTAATTCTGCAGACGGACACATTACTCTTACCGAACAATAAGAGCATTGTTTACCTGGCATAGGTTGTGCAAAACCTGAATCTGCGTGCATAATGACTCTCGCAACAGTTCTTAATCTCTCATCCAGCCAGTTTCTAAAACCATTTTTAACAAATCCCTCTGTTAACTTTAATGGGCGATAATGAACTGATGTATAGTAAGTTTGAGTCCCTAGTTTTGCAGTTGCTAAGTATTCGGACAAGGTGTAGTCCAATTCCACGTAATGAGTTGTAGTCTCTCCAATCTCACTTATACCAACCCCAACGACCCTGTCTCCTGGGTTGGAAATTTCCCATGCCTTGGCGTAAAGAGCCAATTGTAGTTCATCAAAAATACCTCTTCTATGGCGGTCTCCTTTGTCTTTTTCTTTAGGCCCTTCCAGACTTTTCAGGTCTCTAATAATAACCCATCTTTGGTGAGATGATTCTTCTTTAGATAGAACTCCATCTAAAATTGCCTTTTGTTTCATGTCTTCATCGAGTATGACGCAATCAACTCTGTCGATTCGTCCAAATAAATCAAAACTAAAGGTACTGCCATCGTCTGATATTACCTCTATGCTGAGGCTTTTTTTGCCGTTTTGGGTGAGTTCCCATTCACAAGCAATTGGTGCACTATTATC
>CEOP01115199.1_pt1 | contig 16159 bp, 9 predicted proteins | sample 361301 | NCBI WGS metagenome assembly CEOP01 (sample SAMEA2619548, study PRJEB7988) | marine metagenome | biome: marine biome (ENVO:00000447); feature: deep chlorophyll maximum layer (ENVO:xxxxxxxx); material: "saline water (ENVO:00002010), including plankton (ENVO:xxxxxxxx)" | depth 55 m
TATTCAACCTCAGATTACAGTTTGGAGTTTTCTTCTTCATCGGCATCGGGACCTGTTTCATTTTCCGCAGATTCAGATTCCATCATGTTCCAAAATGGAGAAGACTATGACATTTATTCCACGAGCAACTGGCAGGAAATCTCAACGGTAACTGGACCTGATCATGATTGTTATTATGATGGAGCGATAAAATTCAGATTTGTTTCCGGTGATGGAGAACTTCTTGTTCTTGATGAACGCTGCTATGAAACTTATCTTTCAGGATGGATGCCTGATGATGATTCAGACGGCGTTGCCGATGTTCAGGACATCTGCCCCTTCACTTCAGGAGATGAAGACGCTGATGCAAAGGGCTGTGGGCTGAGTCAAAAGGATACTGACTTGGATGGAGTTAACGACCGAGATGATATTTGCCCGAGAACCAAAACGAGTGATAGTGCTGACAGCAGTGGGTGTTCACTCGCCCAATTACAGGACAGTGACGATGATGGTGTCTCTGATTCTGACGACATCTGCCCGGGAACGATTTCAACTGAATTCAGTAACATCTACGGTTGCAGCAGCAACCAACGTGACGTTGACGGCGATGGTCTTGTTGATGCACAAGACAATTGCCCGCTTTACGATGTTTCGTCCTGCCCAAATATACTTTCATGGGCAATGTCATCACAACCGATCGATGCTGTTAGCATGTTTGGGCTAAGATGGTCTCCTATCGGAAACCACGCGCTGACAGCACAAACAGGTAGCATCGTGCTTAGAGATGAATCACTTTCTCTTGTTAGAGAACACATATTTGACAATGAAAGTCGAATGGTCTACGATTATCTTTGGATGCCAAACGGTGTTGATGTGTTGATTCTTTGGGAAAGTGAATATTGGCGGGATGCAGAATGTGGATACTATTTGTGGGACAGTGCTAACGATACGATTTCTTGGGATTATTTAGTGAGCACTGATTGTTCTTCATTTCGTGATCCTGTCGTGAGTCCAGATGGAACATATTTGGCTGCATCGATGTATTCCACCAGCAGTTACTCAGGGAGTACTGTAGTGGTCGATCTCACAACTCACGAACTCGCTTTTGAGGATGAAGACCACTACCCGAGGGAACTCATCTTTACTCACGATGGAACTTCGCTCATTGGTCTTACGAGCAGGTCACTGAATCTATGGGATCTAAACGACGGTTATTTACTCCAAAGTAGGTCAATAGATGACGGTGATGACCTTCTTCTTTCTCCTGACGGAGATAGCCTCTATGTGTATTCGGACGAGATCATTCGGACGTATTCCATGGAATCTTTTCTTTTCAAATCTATCATCTCATTTGAAGAGGACAACGGTTACTATTCGGGGCCGTTACAGTTGTCGCTTGAATTTTCAAGAAGCAGCGACCTTCTCTATATTATGCTCGTCAATGCATCATATGATGGTGATTGGAATTACAATTCATCCATGCAAACATATCTTGTTGACGAAAATGGAAGTCTGGAACTTGCCATGCCTCCCAATTACATCAATACCTCAATTGGAAGGCCCGTCTTCTTCCCAGATCAAACATCGTTTTTGACGCACGTCGAGGATGAAAACGAATACCATGAGGAAGGATATTACCTCTGGATGCCTGATTCAGACGGGGACGGGGTACAAGATGTATTGGACCTTTGTCCGAGCACAAATTTGGAGGAGTTTCCAAATGAAGATGGTTGCAGTTGGGAACAACTGGACGATGATGAAGATGGAGTTGTCAACGGTTTGGACCTGTGTACAAGTACAGTATATCTAGCCCTCATTGATGAAAGCGGATGCTCTGATATTCAAGTGGACCAAGACTCAGACGGAATTTGCGACCAGGGCGCGTTGAGTGCAGGCCCGTCCGGATGTCAAGGAATTGATCTCTGCCCAAAGACTCAACCAGGAAATATCGCAAATGCAGCTGGTTGCAGTTGGGAACAACAGGATGAAGATGAAGACGATGTTCCAAACGGGGTTGATGTCTGCCCAGACACTGGGCTGGATGAGGATGCAAACGCAGATGGATGCGGTGAGAAACAACGCGACAGCGATAGCGATTTACTGAACGATTATTGGGACCAATGCCCACTTACCGCTAGCAATTCATCCGTTGATGAAATTGGTTGTTCGGACCTTCAAGTCGATGCTGATTTAGATTCTGTATGTGATTCTGGCAGCCCTTCTGCAGGGCCATCAAATTGTACTGGAATTGATATTTGCCCTCAAACTGGGGAGAATTTAACCGTTGACGCAGACGGTTGCTCATGGAATCAAAAGGACGATGACGCAGACGGGATTCGCAATGATGTAGACCTATGTCCAGACACCATCAAACCAGACAATTCACCTGACGGCTGCTCAAGTTGGCAGCGTGACTCCGATAACGATGGGATTTCAGATGCTGTTGACGAGTGTGCAAAGACCCCTCAAGATGAAATTTCCAATCAGGACGGTTGTTCAGTAAGCCAGGCCCAGTCGGAGGTCGCATCCGATGGCGAGAGTTTGACAGTGGATACAACATTGATATTGGTGGGGGCGATTCTTATTGTCGTTTTAGCCGGCATTGGATTTTATTTGAGGCGAGAAAGCGAACCTGAACTGCTTTCTCAATCAAGTTCTCAAGTACCTCCATATCAAACCCGGGGTGCGATGAAGGACGACGGTAAGGAATGGATTGAATTCCCTGAAGGAAGTGGAACTTTGTTCTATCGGGACCCAACAACAGGCCAATGGGTCAAGAGCTAAGACAAATTGTTCGTCCAACAAATTTTACCCAAACTGCAGATAATACGCAGTGTTAATTGCAGCAGCAAATGATATCCACCCGATGTAGGGCCAGACGAGCAATGAAACAGTTGGATTCGATTTGTAAGTATAATAGGCGTAAAACAACGAGGTTACAATCATTGCCAGTAACATCAACAACGATGTAAAGTAGTGTTCTGAATTGAAAACCGATGGCCACAACAAATTGAGAATGAGTTGAATGCAAAAGAGCAGTACAATCAATCGGTCATGCTTGAAGGTCTTCCGCTGACCCAGCATGGTCGTTATGCTCAACGCTAGACAGGTGTAGAGTATCACCCAAATCGGGCCAACAATCCAACCAGGAGGCTGAAAAAAAGGCTCATACTCTGAATCAAACGTCATGATGACTGCTCAAAGTGTATAATTTGTCGTGCATTTATGAACATCTGTTTGTATTGACGTTTATTGTCTTCACAACTGTTAGAATTCTTGAAAAAAAACATTCTATTATAACCTCAACAACGTCAAAGCACGGCTATGAGAAAATCTGCCGTTTACACCATACTTGCCATCCTACTGACTTCAACATTGCCTATATCTGTAAGTGCTGGTGCGAGTGATGACATCCCAACCAATGCAGCAGCAACAGGTGTTCACGACTCCCTGGTGGCTGCGCTTGGCCATGCGAACCTCGTGGCTACTCTTCAGGGGCCAGGACCCTTCACGGTATTTGCCCCAACCGACCAAGCATTCACCGATGCCGGAATTGATTTAGCAGATTTTGACACGGACGAAGAAAATTCAACGTTGGTTGATATTCTCACATATCACGTCTACAGCGGTGAGGCTACGTCTGCTGATCTCGCAGATGGCCTTGAGATTGCGATGCTAAATGGCGACGTCGCAAGTTTCACAATCTCGTCCACAGAGACGATGATCGGTGATGCGAACATCACGTTGACTGATGTTGAGTCATCAAACGGCTGGATCCACGTTATCGATAAAGTTCTCATGCCTCCTGTCGTACTGGAAGATATACCAACCACTGCTTCATCAACAACAATCCACGATACACTGGTATCAGCTGTTGTTCAAGCAGACCTCTTGGCCACGCTTGAAGGACCAGGTCCTTTCACAGTTTTTGCACCAACCGATCAAGCATTTTTAGATGCAAACATAGATTTGAATGCCCTCGATACACCAGAAGGAAAGGTAGCGTTAGCTAACATTCTCAAGTATCACGTTCTCGATGGGGCGGTCCAATCCTCGGCTGTTACAGAGTGCATGTCTGCAACGACCCTTAACGGTCAAGCAATCTCGTTTACCGTTGGCGGAGGAGTCATGGTTAACGATGCCAATGTTTCAATGGCTGATGTAGCGGCAACAAACGGTGTGATCCATGTAATTGATAAAGTTCTCACACCCACAGACACCCCAAATGACATCCCACGAACAGCACAATGTACGGGGATTCACGATTCACTGGTCGCAGGCGTGATCCAAGCTGAATTGCTTGAGACATTACAAGGTGACGGACCGTTTACAATTTTTGCACCAACTGATCAAGCGTTTGCCGATGCTAATATTGACCTCGCTGCGCTTGACACCCCTGAAGGAAAGACAGCCCTAACTGACATTCTCAAGTACCATGTTGTTGATGGTGCAGTCCCTTCTTCGGCTGTTACAGAGTGCATGTCTGCAACGGCTCTTAACGGTCAACCGCTGTCGTTTACCGTCAACGGTGGTGTCATGGTTAACGACGCCAATGTATCAGTGGCTGACGTCAATACAAGCAATGGAGTCATACATGTCATCGACAAAGTCCTGAGTCCTTCCTCTACACCTAATGACATACCAAGAACCGCTCAGTGCACCGGTATACACAATTCCCTCGTGGCAGCAGTCGTCCAAGCTGACCTTCTAGCAACCCTCCAAGGAACAGGTCCCTTCACCCTTTTTGCACCAACCGACCAAGCCTTTACTGATGCAGGAATTGACCTCGCTGCCCTCGACACACCCGAAGGAAAGGCAGCCCTCACTGATATCCTTCAATACCACCTGCTCTCAGGTGAAGTCCCGTCATCCGCAGTGACTGAATGCCTGAGCGCAACAACTGTGAACGGTAACCCGATCTCGTTTACAGTAGGCTCAGGCGTTATGGTGAACGATGCCAACGTCACTCTCGCAGACGTTAACACGAGTAACGGTGTCATTCACGTCATCGATAAGGTTCTAACACCAACTTCAACGCCTAATGATATTCCGCGCACCGCTCAATGTACAGGAATCCACAATTCCCTCGTTGCTAGCGTCATCCAAGCGGAACTGCTTCCTACATTGCAAAGTGAGGGTCCTTTCACTGTCTTTGCCCCGACTGACCAAGCGTTCGCAGATGCAGGTATCGTACTCGCTGACCTTGACACTCCGGAAGGCAAAGCAGCACTGTCCGACATTCTTCTCTACCATGTGTTGAGTGGTAAGGTCCCAGCTGCGAACGTGACCGACTGTATGACATCTCAAACAGTCAATGGTAATCCTCTCTCATTCAGCGTCGGTGCTGCTGTCATGGTCAACGGAGCCAATGTTACGGCAACCGATGTTGCAACCAGCAACGGAGTCATTCACGTCATCGACAAGGTATTGACTCCAACGGCAACTCCAAATGACATCCCACGTACTGCTCAATGCACGGGTGTTCACAATTCGTTGGTTGCTGCAGTGGTCCAAGCAGATTTGCTTGCAACTCTCCAGGGAGATGGGCCGTTCACAGTCTTTGCACCGACCGACCAGGCCTTTGCCCAAGCAGGTATTGATTTGGCCGCCCTCGACACACCAGAAGGAAAGGCAACGCTTTCTGATATCTTGCTGTATCACGTTGTTGCAGGAGAAGTTCTCTCCTCCAACATCACTGAATGCATGTCGGTAACAACCGTTAACGGCAGTCCAGTTTCATTTGCAGTTGGAGATGAGGTAACCGTCAACGGTGCTAACGTCATCATGGCAGATGTGGCTGCGAGCAACGGTGTTGTCCATGTGATCGATACCGTCCTCAATCCGACTCCAACTCCTGACGATATACCGCGAACAGCCCAATGTACAGGAATACACAATTCCCTCGTCGCTGCGGTGATTCAAGCAGAATTGCTTACTACGCTCCAAGGCGATGGGCCCTTTACTCTCTTTGCACCAACTGACCAAGCCTTTGCTGATGCAGGAATTGACCTAAACGCATTCAGTACGACCGATGGAAAAGCTGCTCTTGCTGATCTGTTGTTGTATCACGTCGTTGGAAGCGAAGTTCCATCATCTGCTGTGACAGAATGCATGACAGCTACAGCCGTCAACGGCCAAACGTTAGCATTCACTGTCGGAGACGGTGTTAAGGTGAACGATGCGAACGTAACCCTTGCGGATGTCAATACCAGTAACGGGGTCATCCATGTCATTGACAAGGTTCTCACGCCGACGAACTCACCGAACAATATTCCACGTTCAGCAGGATGTACGGGAGTCCACAATTCCTTGGTCGCAGCAGTAGTACAAGCTGAACTGTTAGCCACATTGGAAGGCGAGGGTCCATTCACACTCTTTGCACCTACGGACCAAGCCTTTGTGGATGCAGGAATTGACCTCACTGCATTGGACACCGTTGAAGGAAAGGCAGCTCTCACTGACATTCTTCTCTACCACGTCTATATGGGCCAAATCTCTGCAGCAAACATCACTGAAGGTATGATGCTAGAAATGGCTAACGGCGAAAATGCTTCGTTTTCCCTCATACCAGGAATTGGTTCGGTTGATGGTGCTAACTTTACCACCGTTGACGTGATGACCTCAAACGGAATCATCCACATCATCGACGCCGTAATGACGCCTCCAGAAGACGCTGCAGAGGATACTTCTTCCGATTCGGTTGCTTCTGAAGATGACGATGATGGCTTTTTGGGCACGATCATCTCATTTGTCGTCGTTGGCCTAATTGGTGCAGTCGGTGCAGTTCTCTTCCTTCGTTCTCGTAATACTGAGGGTGAGGAGACGAAAGATTTGGCAGAACTTGGCATCATCAACCAATCACAACCTGCTGCTGCAACAGCTTATGCAAGTCAGCAAGTCCAGCAACAAGCTACAGTCGATTATGCAGCACAGTATGGCCAACAACCTCAACAAGTAACGGCCCAGATTCCTGCTGCCCAAACCTATTCAGCACAACCAGCTCAACAGGCCGTGCAGACTCAAACCATTCATACGGTTGAAGTGATTCCAGAACCTGTGGTTGCGCAGCCGAGTGTTGTCCGTCAATGGACCGATGCAAACGGCCACACATGGAGAACTATGAATGACGGTAGCACTCTGTGGTGGAATGGAACCGATTGGCAGAAATACAGTTGATTGGAAACCTAGGTCTAGCTTCTAACCGAGCCTCACCAATTCATCATTTTTCGGAATGTTGGTGACGCCAGAAGGAGGTCGATGGATCTGGATGAAAAGTACTGTGCTTCAAGTCCGCTTCTTACCGCTTCTTCACTGGCACCTGGGCTAACTCCGGCCATGTCCATCACCTTGTTGTAGCCGTTTCCATGGTGGCCGCGGCTGCTTCGAGATTGTCCTCCGAAACTTGGATTAATGCTTAAATTCCCACCTTCTCCCTTGAGAAGTTTGAGGATGAAATTGAATATTCCCATTTGAATCAACTCGTGACTGCGGGACTGTCCGAGTCCCGCAGTCGGTTGGATTCCCCCCATGTAATGGGGAAGGTCATCGCCGTCAAGCTCTCTTGGACAGATATTGTTTAGACAGACGGCATATAAATGTTCACACTTTTGTAACAATTCGCATCGCAGGTTCAGGCCGTCCTGCAACATCACCATCGGGATCCACCTCTACATCCAAGCGCCTTAGGGCTTCAATATGAGTTGATGACCATGGAACGTTGCTGGTGGATGCTCCTTCATCCCATCTGCCGATGTGCCTGAGTTCACCTGCATCCTTTTCTCCTTGCTGAGGCGTGCTCATGTCAATCCAATAGTGACCCAAGGTGCCGATTTCAGTAGCAAGTTGTTGCAAGCCTAATTTTGGTAATTCTTTTCGAAGTTGCTGAATTGGAATGGCACGTGGGACGATCACGAATTCATGAGTTCCGTCGGTAAAGTTGTAGATTGGAGTCCATCCTTTTTCTGTTAACGTTTTGATGAAATATGTTCGTTGACCTTCTTTCCATCGGGTTGGAACCCAAGACATGAGCGCACTTCTTCCCTTTGTCCCAACTACCTGGCTGCTCATTTGCATACTGATTGATTGAGGTGCAGGGTTCCTACTCGGTGGATGTTGTTTTTTTGTTTTCTTTCGATTCAAGGGTCGCGTGGTCAATGCGACAAGAGAACTGAATGCACCGCCCAATCCTAAGGGCCAATACTTCATTCTAGCATGCCGTTTGTTTCGGGGAATTGTACTGCGCCATGTCTTCAACGGTTGACTTAATTGCTCACGTGAGATTCGTGTGCAACACCACCCTGTTGTCCCGTGAAGTGAACCAGGCAAACGAATAATTCGCCGTGTGTCAGCAGTAACTGTGGGGTCGACTTCAAACCCTGCGTCAAGAACCCGATTGAGAAGTTTCTTCCGAGAATCTCTTACCTTTTGCTCGCGCAGTCTGGGCTCAGGAGTTCCAAAGATGCTCCGATCGTTGTCTTTAAGGACCAAATGAAATCCTTTACCTCCGCTATAGCTGATGTATTGCAACGACAAATCTTCATGTTGTTCAAGCCAGTGAAGAAGGCTGTTTGTCACCTGTCTGGCGCGCTCCAACCGTCGGTAGCAAAAGGGCCTAAAGTCGATATCAAACACCACCAGATGGTCAAGCAATATGGGCGCAGGAGCATGTTCATCCTTTAATCGGGGGAGGCCTACTGGGTTAAGCCAAGCAGATGTACCAATGTACAAATCTCTGGGAGCCTGTTTCGAAAATTGTTTCCTCAACGATTGCTCATGACTTACTTGTCGTGCCAATGTCACCCAACGATCGTTGTTCAAACGCCACCGAAATTGATGTCTGGATGGTTTTTCCAACCATTCCAAATCCAATTGGTTCGTGGTGTACCACGCTTTAAGTTCGTCTTCAGTGAACATCGCTGATTGTCTCATGCCGCCCTGTCTGTCAAGGTTTTCCCAAAAATCAATGAATTTTGTTTCCAAGAATCAATAACGTGTGTTAATTGTTCTCCATGAACGAGAACAGTAGGAGAGTTGATGAGGAAAGGGCGACAGGTTGCAAACGGTTGGTAAGATGAAATTGCGCCTTCATCAATTTCTTTCTAAAACTGGACATTTTTCGTCCAAGAAAGATGTTAAACAAGCCATATGGGACGGTGATATAACCGTCAAGGGCTCGGTCATCAAAGACATCAGTTTTCAATTCAATCCGAGAACTAAGCCTGTAGAGTACCGAGGCCAGTTGTTGGAATTACCAAATGACCATACGACATTTCTCCTCAACAAACCTGTAGGCTACATTTGCTCTCGCCTAAGTCAGCAAGAACGTTCACTCAACAAACGCTCAGTGTTTGAATTGTTTGTTGATTCGGTTGATCCAAGTACGTACGACCGGCTGTTGACCGTAGGCCGTCTTGATGAAGCGACGACGGGGTTGTTGTTGGTGACAACCGATGGAACGTTGGTCCATGATATCACTTCCCCAGAACGTGAAATTCGGAAAACATACGAAGTTGTCACTCGTGATGAAGTTTCATCAAAGCAACTAAAATCATTGCAACAAGGTGTTGAAATTCATGTGGAAGATTCTGGCGTGGTCACCTCTTATACCTCAAGGCCAGCTGTTGCGCGACGTGTTGAGTCCGACCTGCTTCAATTGACCATTAGTGAAGGGAAAAAACGGCAAGTGCGTCGGATGTTGGAGGCCGTAGGAAATGAAGTCATTCACCTTCACCGATTGGGAATAGAGTCGCTTATACTCAGTGATTTTGATTTGGACGACGGCGAATTCCGTCCCATAAAGAAACAAGAAATTTCAGATCTCGTCTTTCATCACTGAGTAGACAAAAGACCTTGAATGAAGGCCTGTTGGTCTGCATGAGGAGTATCTATGCCCGGTGATATGTCTTGGATGAAGTCCCGATACGAAGAGTTGAATGAGAAATCCTTACTGTGGGAGCCTCCAACCCTTGAAGGACCAAATCAACCTCGTTGTCAAATGGATGGAAAACCAACCATCATGCTTTCTGCGAACAATTACTTGAACTTGACAACCCATCCAAAAGTTGTTTCCGCAATGCAGGAAGCCACGGCCTACTATGGAGCCGGTAGCGGTTCGGTACGAGCGATTGCCGGTACAATGGACATCCACCTTGAGGCTGAAAAGAAAGTAGCAGAATTCAAGGGAGTTGAAGCCTCTTTGATTTATTCAGCAGGTTATACGGTGAATGTAGGGTTGATTCCGACCTTGGTTACAGGCCCTCAAGATGTTATCATTTCCGATGCATTGAATCATGGCTCAATCATCGATGGTGTGCGACTCACCAAAGCATCCCGTGCTGTGTACGGACACAACGATATGGGGGAACTTGAAGCTGTACTCAAATCTCATGAATCCTCAGAGCGTAAACTCATCATCACCGATGGCGTATTCTCTATGGATGGAGACATAGCACCTCTTGATGAGGTGACTTCATTGGCTGAAGAATACGGTGCTATGGTCTATGTTGACGATTGTCATGGCGAGGGTGTACTGGGTGATGGCGGTGCTGGCATTGTTGACCACTTCAAACTTCAAGGAAAGGTTGATTTTGAAACGGGCTCTTTCTCAAAGGCTCTCGGTGTTCAAGGAGGTATTCTTGCAGGAACGGAGATGACCCGAACTCACGCTCTGAATCATTCCCGCTCTTGGCTTCTTTCTGGATCCCAGCCACCAGGTGTAGCTGCGGCACAAAAAGCTGCAATTGAGGTCTTAATGGATGAGCCAGAACACCATGCTCGTTTGTGGGAAAACACTGACTATTTCCGAAAAGAATTGCAAAGTCTTGGGTTCGATACTGGAGATTCTGTTACGCCAATTATTCCTGTAATGTGTGGGGAATCAAGCGTCGCAAAAGCGATGACACACGAACTGGGCAAGGAAGGGGTCATGGCAGGAGCAATTGTCTTCCCTATGGTCGCTCGTGATAAAGCTCGAATCCGAACTCAGATGTCTGCAGGTCTCTCACGTGAAGACTTGGATTCGGTTCTTGCTTGCTTTGAGAAGGTCGGGCCCAAACTTGGGCTCATCTGATTTCATTCTTCAGATTCAAAGTTGTCAACGACTTCAAGGAGTTCAGTATCCTCTCCCGCCATTTCTTCGGCTTCGGAGTTATCTTGCTTAACTTCCATGCCCAAAAACGGGTCTTTGCCATCTTCTACCATGCATAGCAAACGCCATCTTGGCGCCCATGAAAGGTGGACATATACGGGTCCGGGCAAAAGCAGAAGGGCCCATGTTAACAGACTTGGAATTGCAACAAGTCCAGTTCGGTCAATGGATAGCAAAGCCAATCCTACAAATGGCATCGGGTACAAAATGTAACGAGGCGGTGCCATAGGATGGCGTTTTGAAAAGGCGATGAGAAGTATTGATGCAAAACCGGTAAGGGCGCATGCGACGATAAGCAGGGCTGTGTGGAAAATCCATTCAACGGCCCAAACCTCGTTATTGCCCCCACTAAATGCATACGGCAAAATAAGTGCAAGTGAAACGAGAAGTCCGTAAAAGGAGCCGATGTTTGCAGGATGGCTAAGCCACAATGGGAGTTTAGAAAACCTCCTTGAGAGCGATGTGCCAAGCAATGTATCCTGCTCGTTTTGGGCAAGGTTTTCGACCTTACTCATCCAAGATTCGGGAGTTGTCACGCTCCCTTGGTTAAGCGGACGGGTTTTGAAGGTAGGGGTTACAACATCACAAAATTGGCTATTCTTCACGCTTGAAGAACGATACCAACGGACTTTCAACTTCAATTTCTTTCTCTTCTTCAAGCCAAGAACGTTCTAAAAGGCCGCTTTCCTTCTTTTCGCGCTCTCTGGCTTCATCAATCGGATCAGGGACATCGTTCACCGCATCCCTCAGGGCGATTGATTGGTTGATAAGCGCCATGTGGCGAGTGATCAGTGGAGTCCTTTTTTTGGCCTCAGAAAAATGACCCAGTACCGGGAAATCAAGCGTGTCATGTACAATATTGAATCCACCGAACAACTCGTCTGGGATGAGTTTGACTCGGTGCGAACCAGGATCAATCCAACTGCCGTTTGAGAGTTGAACTTTGACTTCGGCTTTTCCAAGCGGTGCTTGGTCCATAAAGGGATGATTCAAATTGACAGCAAGAGGTGTTGATGCATGGCCCAAGTAACGGTTTAACACAAAAACTGCATTGACCAAGAAACTTACTACTGCGACGCTGAATGCTATGGCAATGGAGCCGGTAAAGGCGGATAAAACTCCCCAGATTAGAGCGGAAATTCCTGCGGAACTTGCAAACCCTAATGTCCGTGCTCGGGCGAACGGTTCTGCAATAGGGGTGTTAATGAAGCGAATCATGCCCTTGGAAAGTCCTCCCGTTGATTCACTCATGGGATACTCAAGTGGCTCAATCACTTGAACTTCACGCTCTTGGGAACAGATGGCCTCTTGGGTCTTTACTCCACAGATTGACATCTGCGGCAAAGGTTTCAATGGCCGTAAGATGAGTTGCAATGTCAAGCCCCCAAGCGACACCCCAGTCCTGTAATTTTGGATACAACTTCTCCCATTGACTGGTGACGCCACGATGGTTTTTGTTTTCGTAGTGTAGCAATAGAGCGGATGTTTGTATCATTCCTTGTACAAGCAGCACTTCTTCTGGAGATGCGAAGCGTCGCTTCAGGGAATTCCAAAGGTCCTCCCAAGATTCATGAGCATGCCAGTACCTTCCATTATCAAATTCCTCTAACCCCTCTTCTAACAAGTTCATCTCATCTTGACTGAGTTCTCTTGCTTTTGGTTGGGGCATGGTTGGGGGGAGTTGTTCATGCTTGAAACAGTATGTGTTTCAGCGGATTTGTCCGCACTCTTCAAGAGGGGGTTTAGGGGATGTGCGGGTTAACGGTGGTTTGCCCCAATGGAACTTGTGCACGGCGACATGATTGAACAACGACGCGGTGGCGTTGATGTTCTTCGTCTCATCGCTCAAGATTTGGCGGCACATGGACAATCCGGAGCGGTGTCAATTCGACCCAAAAATCAAACATCAAACGGCTGGTTATTGTTCCGTTTGGGCCACCCAGTCATGGCCTTCTATCAAGATGAATCAGAGGTGTACGGCCTCGAGGCATTGCTCGCAATAGAGCACGATGCCATGGATGTCGGGAATGATGTCGAGCTCTATGAGATGAGCATGTCATCGCTGCGTCAAACGATGGAAAAGCATCCTGATAGCGTCCTGCATCTTGAGCATGAACAAGAACAAGGCGATTCAGATTCATGGTGGTCAAGTGTACGGCTTCCTTCCTCTTCATGGCGAAGAGCGGCCCGCCCTGAAGAATTGGATGACTTTGTTCCACGACCTGAATTCAATCGGCGACCTAATTCCAGTGGCTCAAGCAGCGCCTCAACATCACCGACTCTTCAACCTGGCAGCGTTTACCTGTTCGATTCTCCCGACCCCCATCCAATGATTGAGGTCGGTGTTGAACTGGCAGAACGTGGCGTTCCTCTGTTGGGGCTGTTTGGATTGCCTCATGCATCAACCGATATTACAAACCGTTTGCCAATGCCCACGAGTTATTCATTGTTCACGAAAAGAGGTGATTTTGAACTCCTAGCGAGTGAAGACGAAATCCTCCATTGTGTTGAATCGTTTTTGTGGGCTAACGAACGTTGCGTCGTACTCATTGATGGGCTTGACCGATTGGGCAATGCCTTGGGTGATTTGGGAATGATGAATTTGATTCGCTCGGTTGTAGACGGTGTGAGATTTAACGACCATTCTCTTCTTATCACGACCGACATGAGTGTGTTCCAACTTCCGGTACGGCACAGTTTGATGAGTGAATTTGTACCGCTTACGAATTCTAATATTGCCTCTTGGCTGACTGACTCCGATGCATTTCTTGACCATCCGCTTCTTTTGCCTGTGGACGAAGAAGAGGAGCGTTGGATTGACGCACAATTACGCCATCACCTTGGTGAAGGAGCAGAGCCCTCCAACATTGTTGCTGATTACTCCATGGAGGGCGGAGCATCACAGCCAACCGCCGATGAACGAAAAGAGGCGGTTGAAGCATTGAATGAAGTGGTGGAATCATGGCCAGAGGCGGCATCTCCCGTTGAACCAAGCCAGATTCAAGCGACTGAATCCTCCTTCCAGAAAGGGCGCTTCATCAGTGAGATACCTCTGCCTGAATCCGAACATGAATTCCCTCCCCTCCCCAAAGTAAAGAAAAAGCGAAAACAGGTAGTTTCGGCACTTAGTAAACCCCAATTAAGAGCCCCTCAGCGTTTACCTTCAAGAAAAGCGCAACCCAGTTTACCCGGTATTGAAACAGGAATTACCCAAAAACGCAGTTCAGCAGTCTCAAAAACAGATCGAGCCCTTCCCGATTGGCCCAAACAACGGCAGTCAAGCGATCGCTTTGTGAAAGCAGACTTGGATGAAATTGAGGCCCGTCAGCTTCGAGCATCCAACCATGTTGAACAAACTGCACGATCTATACCGAGCAATTCACTGCGTGATTCGGTTCAGGCGAAGACCTCGGTTCCATCAGCAACACTTCCCGAAATGGTTTCGCAACAAACTTTTCCGAACAAATCAATAACTGACACGCCCCCTCTCCCACGTTCCATCGCAGTTCCCCAAAATATCCAGAAAAAGGGTGCAAGAGAACTTTCTGCTAAGGAACAAAAAGAATCAACTATCGATGAGATGTATGAGCGCTGGAACAACTGGGAAGATGAGGAATACGCTACTTCAACGGCTCTTTACAACGAAAAAGGTGAGGTGCTGAAGAAATTCAAGGGTGAGGATTCGTGACATCAGCACCTACCAAATTGCGTTTAGCTCTTGAGGATGCCAAGGAAAAGTTACGAGGCTCCATTCATTTGCATCAAGCCCCTAAGAAACATGCAAGCGAACCTCGGAGTGAACCGATTCCAAAACACAAGGCGCAATCTAAATTGAACACACTTCTTGGAACATCAGAAGTAGAGAGTCAGCGCATCTCTTTGTTCCAAAAAGTAGGTGTGCCTCAACGACCGACCTACGACTTGATTGCTGAACGTGTTCTCGGCTCTTCTCTGCCAGAACATACGACCTTCCTCGATGAACATTCATCCTATGCAGACCATGTTGCAGAGCGCTTGAAAAAATTGCGCAGCAGTCGTATAACGGTGGAGGATAACGAACCATCCGAAGGTGATGAACAGGCCTTTGTTGGACTTGAAGGCGATGGCCGACCCGTATGGGCTCATATTTTAGACCAAAACCGCGGCCGTTTGATGAATGCTCTTGACGATGAAATCAATCCTGTATCGGAACACAATCCTCATCATGCCATCAATGTTCTTGACATTCAAGGCGATTGGCCCAAACCAATTTTATGGTCTGACCGAATGACATTCAGGCAATGGTTCGTCTCCGATGAAAATCTGAGGGCCACGCAAGCTTGCGAATCAATTGTTGATCGCCCCGGCAATCATCTCAATCCTTTGGTTGTCGTTTCAGAACCGCATGGAGGTTGCTCCCATCTTCTTCATGCAACTGCACAGGCATTGCTTCGTAGACAGGAAGGCCCAGTACTCGGATTGAGTGCTGCTGATGCAATTGGTTTTGATGGATTGGAACCCGAGTGGCAAGATGCGCTCGCAGGCGCAACCGCCCTTGTTGTAGATGATGTTCACGAATTTGGACAACACCATGAATGGAGTCATCAACTTGGAATTTTAATTAATCATGCCTTAAACCTCGGCGTTCAGGTCGTCGTTGGCGGGCGTAATCACCCGGACACCTTTACTCCCTCACGGCTCAAAGAAGTGCTTCGCCAAGCATCATGTGTACTGCTTACAACTCCATCAATCGCCACGCTCATGGCTTACGGAACATGGCGTTGTGCACAGCGAAACCTCCTTCTCAACGATGTCCACCTTGCGCGTTTAGCGCGCCTTGAACCCTCTGGATGGAGGGCTATGGAAGGCCGTTTAGAACAAGTTGCCATCGCCCTTGATCGTGGAGAGGTCCTCCTGAATCATGATGACATCAGCGCGCTTGTAGATGGGTCCGCATCCTTGGCAACTCCAACAAATGTTGCAATGAAACAGCGGCGGGTTGATGACATCGCGGCTGCATTGGTTAGTGAAGCGATTGACCAAGTATATTCATCG
>CEOP01034803.1_pt1 | contig 16149 bp, 13 predicted proteins | sample 361301 | NCBI WGS metagenome assembly CEOP01 (sample SAMEA2619548, study PRJEB7988) | marine metagenome | biome: marine biome (ENVO:00000447); feature: deep chlorophyll maximum layer (ENVO:xxxxxxxx); material: "saline water (ENVO:00002010), including plankton (ENVO:xxxxxxxx)" | depth 55 m
TTTTGTGGAAAGCGGAGAAGACCAGAAATTGAAACTTTTTTTTCTTTGAATAACTCAAGTTCAGGTGTGATTGAAATTTATGACACGCTTTTAACTCCAAAAAAATTTGATAAAAGTTTCGGTGGTATTTTATTTTTTAGTCCATCAGCAGTATCAAGTTTTTTTATGGCAAACTCTTGGAACCTAAAAACTCACGGATTTTGTATTGGTAAAACAACAGCTACTACTTTGGAGAATTTCACTAAAAATTTTAGCATTGCTAAGGAGCCCAACGAAACAGAACTATTGCTAAGTATTAACAACTATTATAAGCTTGACTATGATCAAAAATGATTTATTTTTAAAGGCCCTTAGTGGTAAAACCGTTCGAAGACCACCTGTTTGGATGATGCGTCAAGCGGGACGTTATTTACCAGACTTTATGGTTCTTAAAGAAAAGTATGATTTCTTCACGCGTTGTCAAACACCTGAATTAGCTACAAAAATTACAATCATGCCAATTGATCAAATTGGCCCTGATGCGGCAATTCTTTTTAGTGATATTTTAGTGGTTCTTCAGGCCATGCAAATTTCTGTTGAGATGAAAGATGGAGTAGGCCCTTGGATTCCTAATCCCATTCGTTCTCAAGCAGACGTTAATCAAACCATCGTCCCTGATATTCAGGAACATTTGGGATATGTAATGGATGCAGTAAAATTTACGCAACAGGAGCTTTCAAATCGTGTTCCGCTAATCGGCTTTGCTGGATCACCCTGGACCTTATTGTGTTATGCCGTTCAAGGTCATGGCTCAAAAACATTTGATAAAGCAAAGGCTTTTTGCTTTAGTCAACCTGAAGCAGCACATGATTTACTTCAGAAAATTACAGATACTACAATAGCCTATCTGAAAGAAAAAGTAAAATCAGGGGTAAACGCGGTTCAAATTTTTGATTCTTGGGGTGGGCTTCTATCACCTGAGGATTACCAGATTTTCTCTTGGCCATACATTCAACAAATTATTGATGCATTGAAGAATAAAATCCCAGTCATTGTATTTGCTAAGGGCTGCTGGTTTGCCCTTAATGAAATGAGTAAATCTGGAGCTGTGGCTTTAGGGGTGGACTGGACCTGTTCCGCTAGAAATGCTCGATACCTCTCTGGAGGGCAAATCACTTTACAAGGAAATTTTGACCCTTCCCGATTGCTTTCACCAATTCCTGAAATTACTAAAGCTGTTTGGAAAATGATTAATGATTTTGGTAAAGATCGTTACATCGTAAATTTAGGTCACGGTATCTTGCCAAATATTCCTGTAGATCATGCAAAGGCATTTGTTGATGCTGTAAAGTCTTACTACTAATTAGACAACCCATGAAAGATCAATTTTACGCTTACATTCAAGACCTACAGAATAAAATCACCCAGGCACTAAATGATGTTGATGGTAAAGCAAAATTCAAAGAAGATGTTTGGAAAAGGCCAGAAGGTGGAGGTGGACAAAGTCGAATCATCGAAAATGGAGCAGTAATTGAAAAAGGTGGTGTGAATATTTCAGCTGTTCACGGGCAATTACCTAAAAGCATGCAAGCTTATTTTAAAATTGGTGAAGTTGATTTTTTTGCTTGTGGTTTAAGCCTAGTAATTCATCCTAAAAATCCAATGGCACCAACGGTTCACGCTAATTGGCGCTATTTTGAAATGTATGACAATAAAGGAGTCTTAGCAGACCAATGGTTTGGTGGAGGACAAGATCTTACCCCTTATTATCTATTTGAAGAAGATGCAATGTATTTCCATCAGCAGTGCAAACAAGCTTGTGATAAACACCATCCTGATTTCTACAAAGACTTTAAAAAACAGTGTGATCGTTATTTTTACAACGAACACAGAAAGGAAGGCCGTGGAGTTGGAGGTTTATTTTTTGACTACTTGAAAAAAGATAAAAATTTCAATATTAAAGATCGATTTGATTTTGTCACTGAAGTAGGCGATGTTTTTTTAGATGCTTATCTACCCATATTAAATAAAAGAAAAGACCTACCCTACAGTAAAAATAATAGAGACTGGCAGGAAATCCGACGTGGACGTTATGTAGAATTTAATTTAATCCACGATAAGGGGACTCTCTTCGGACTCAAGACTAAAGGTCGCATCGAAAGTATTTTAATGAGTCTTCCTCCTCATGTTCAGTGGCGCTATAATTATGAACCTGATCAAGGAAGTGAGGAGTTTAAACTGATAGCTGCATTAAAAAATCCTAGGGAATGGATCTAAAGAAAAAAAGACTCCTTTTCAATTTTTGTATTTTAAACTCAAATTAAGATTCTATGGACACCCTTATCATCTTGTTTGTTTTTCCTTTATTGATAATTTTTTCATATCTCTTTGATGCTTTTGCGCGAAAAACAAAATTTCCAGCTGTCATCTTATTGATGTTTACGGGTATTATCACTCGGATAATCACATCAGCAAATGGTTATGATGAGCTTGGATTTTTGGATAGCCTTATTCCTGTATTAGGTACTATTGGTTTGATTTTAATTGTTTTAGAGGGGGCATTAGAATTAGAGATAAAGAAAGAGAAACTTCCTCTTATTTTGAAAGGGTTTTTCGCAGCACTGGTTATTTTAATTCTCAATATTTTTGCACTGCAATGGGTGTTTTACAACCTATTTAAAATGGATTCTCAGTTAGCAATACTCTCGGCCATTCCATTAGCGATTATAAGTAGTGCAGTTGCCATTCCTTCTGCTGCTGGATTACTTAATAAAGACCGTGAATTTGTGGTCTACGAGTCTACCTTTTCTGATATTTTAGGGATTATGATTTTTAATTATGCCCTGCGTCAATTTGAAGCTCAACAGCCTTTAATTGGAACTACACCCTTGGTTTCACTATTTCTTCAAATTCTTGGTGTCGTTGTGATTTCTCTAGCCATTACTTATGTTCTTTTTAGATTAATGCGTCATATTGATCATCATGTAAAATTTTTCTTGATTTTAGCATTATTGATACTAGTATACGCTTTTGGTAAACTGTTTCATTTACCCGCATTAGTTACCATTTTCATTTTTGGAATTTTCTTAAGTAATGTCAAAAGTTTACTGCCTCAGTTTTTAAAGAATTATTTGGATTTGGATCAGACTGAAAAAGAATTACGTGAATTTCATATCCTTACCGCAGAATCGACATTTATAGTCCGCACTTTCTTTTTCTTATTCTTTGGGTTTTCTATTCAGATCATCGATTTTAATTCTGTGCAACCCCTATTCTATGGATTATTGATTATATTGATTATGTTGGTTTTACGTTATATATATTTTACTGCAACCACATTAAAAATAAAGCCAGATTCTATAGTTTATATGTCTCCTAGAGGGCTTATTAGCATTTTGCTTTTTATTCAACTGAAGGAAGTTAAATTTATTGATTTATCGACCAGCCTCATCGATGAACGTGTTCTTTTAATTGTCATATTAGCCTCAATGCTAGTTATGCTCATTGGAACATTAAAGAAACCCAAAGCGGCTTATTCAGAAGATACGCTTGAGGAGGAAACGCCTCTTACCTTTGAAATGACCGTTAATCCTCCTGAGCCTCCTGAAAAAGAGTCTGAAAACACACTAAATTAAAAAATGATGTATCCATTAAATCGCAATCGAAGACTAAGAAGTTCCTCCAGTATGAGGAGTTTACTCCAAGAGTATCGTCTTACTCCCAATGATTTTATTGTTCCTTTATTTGTTATTGAAGGCAATAAACTCAAAGAGGCCATTCCCTCAATGCCAGGATATTTTAGATTCTCATTGGATTTACTCGCAGCAAAAGCCGTATCACTTTGGAAACAGGAATTGAAGGCAATACTTCTTTTTGTCAAAGTCCCCGATAACTTAAAAGATAACAAAGGAACAGAGGCCCTAAATCACAATGGCCTAATGCAGCGTGCTATTAAAATCGTCAAAGATGCAGTTCCTGATATGATTGTCATAACTGATATAGCCTTGGACCCCTACTCCTCTTTTGGGCATGATGGTATTGTTAAAGAAGGAAAAATTCTAAACGACCATTCGGTTAAAATACTATCAGAAATGGCACTTTCACACGCTCAAGCTGGAGCTGATATAGTGGCTCCAAGTGACATGATGGACGGTCGAGTCTTGGCTATTCGAAACCAATTGGAAGAAGCTAATTTTCACGATACAATGATTATGAGCTACAGTGCAAAATATGCCTCTGCTTTTTATGGACCTTTTAGAGATGCTTTAGATTCTGCACCTGGATTTGGCGACAAAAAAACATATCAAATGGATTTTGGAAATCGAGAAGAAGCTTTGGTAGAAACCCAACTTGATATAGAAGAAGGAGCTGATATTGTCATGGTAAAACCTGGCTTGGCTTATCTAGATATTATACGAGATTTAAAAAATAAGATTCATACACCGATAGCTGCTTATCAAGTTAGCGGAGAATACGCCATGCTTAAAGCTGCTGCAGCTCAAGGATGGTTGAATCACGATCAGGTTATGATTGAGCAACTTCTATGTTTTAAACGTGCTGGCGCACAACTCATCGCAACCTATTTTGCAGAAGAAGCAGTTAAATTAATTTAGGTTTCCTTTAATTACTAAATTCAATAAGTTCTCTCAGGAGTAAAACGGTCGATGGAAATAGTGGTGTTTTGATTAGAAATCAACTCAGTAACTAATTTACCTGTTGCGGGACCTAAACTCCATCCCATCATGGAATGCCCCGTAGCCAAAACTAAATTATTACATTTCGAATGCCGCCCAATAAAAGGCAAACCATCTGGTGATAAGGGTCGTAATCCACATTTTACATTGGCTAATTCTTCTTGGGGTATCAGCACTTGAGGGTAATAATCTTTTGCAGCTCTAGCAATGGCATTAACTCGTTTGGAATTAATTTTATGATTGATTCCTGAAAGTTCCATAGTACCACCAAAACGAGTAAAACCTTGCATGGGAGTGACTGCTACTTTGGCTTCTAATAAAATAGCAGGTAAAGAAATTCCTGTGGGTTTATTAAGGTTGAGTCGATAGCCTTTCCCTGCCTGGACAGAAAGTTGAATTTCCAATTGTTTTAAAAGTAATTCAGACCATGCTCCACTCGCCACAACAACTTCATCGGCTTTTAAATCTTGACGGGTTGTAACCACCGATTGAATCTTACTATTCTTTAATTTAAAATTGGTTACCTCTTGCTCTAAAACAAAATTTACTCCACTTTCCCTTAAAAGGGTAATTAAGTTTTGCATAAATAATTCAGGTGTACTGTGAGCATCACTTTCATACCAAAATGCACCTGCAATATCCATTGAAGTCCCTGGTTGCTTTTTCAAAACTTCTTCTGGACTCAATTGCTCTATTTTTAGTCCTAAATCTTTTGCTTGAACTACCACTTCTGCTTCTTCTTTTTCAGCATGGGAAGTTTTGTATGCCATTAAAAGGCCCTTGGTTTCCAGATGGAAATCAAAATGTGAACTTTTTTGCATTTCGAGATACAGCTGCTTACTAAATAAATTGATATCGAGTATTGCTTTCATAGACCTTTGAACATGTTTAGGTGTACACGACTTCATGAATTTAAATCCCCATTGAATAAGATCTTTATCCAAACGTGGTTTTATATAGAAAGGGCTAGAGGCTTTAAACATCCAACGAAATCCTTTAGAAACCATTCCCGGAGCAGCCATTGGAATAATATGACTTGGAGTAAGGTAACCCGCGTTTACATGAGAAGCCCCAGAACTTAGATTTCCCTTATCTATTACTGTTACCTCATGTCCTTCTTGAGAAAGGTAATATGCCGTGCATAAACCTACAACACCTCCACCAACGACAACTACCTTTTTCTGAGTCATCTTACAAAACTTGAAACCCTTTTACATAAGGATCTTCAGGATCTAAAATAAGCTGACTATGCCCTGTAATTCGGGCACTACCTGTAATGCTAGGAATTATTCCCTCCAGATTTCCAACTCTTGTAACGGCTTCAACTTTTCCTTTAAAAATAGATCCAATGACACTTTCGTGAATAAAAGAGTCCCCTATGTTTAATTTGCCTTTTGCATACCATTGTGCCATACGGGCTGAAGTTCCCGTGCCACAGGGTGATCGGTCAATTGCTTTATCTCCATAAAAAACTGCATTACTTGCAATAGAGTTCTTTTGAGTTGGTTTCCCGCCCCATAGAACATGACTACATCCTTTTATCTTAGGATCTAACGGATGTTCAAAATGATTTTGTGAATTGATTTGAGAACGAATTTCTCGACTCCAACCTACCAACTGCCCAGCTGAATATGCCTTAATTCCTTTGAAATTTTTCTGAATATCAATGATGGCGTAAAAGTTTCCACCGTAGGCAACATCAATGTTAAGAACTCCTAAATCTAAACTTTCAATTTCAATATCTGTTGCTGCTAAAAACGCTGGAACGTTAGTAAATTTAACAGATTTAATTTTATTTCCGTCTCTTTTATATTCTGCAATCACTAAGCCTGCTGGCGTTTCAATTCTTACTAATCCTTCGAGTTTTGGTTGAATCAAATGCTCTTCTAAAAGTATTGTCAGTGCTCCAATTAATCCATGACCACACATGGGTAAACATCCACTCGTTTCAATGAATAAAATTGCAACATCGTTTTCTAAATCTTGAGGTTTGTAATAAAAACTTCCACTCATCATATCGTGACCTCGAGGTTCAAACATCAGCCCTGTTCTTATCCAATCATATTCTTTTTCAAAGTATAGTCTTTTATCCCCCATATTGGAACCCTTTAACTCCGGGCTTGGGGATTTTACTAAGCGCACAGGGTTTCCAGCAGTATAGCCATCCACACAATCGAAAATAATCTGCTCTGTTTGTTTCATAAAGCAGCCGAATTCATTTTACCATCTACTTTTCTTTCTAATTTTAAAGGGTTTTCATTTTTTAGAGCATCAGGTAATAAATCATTTGGGCAATCTTGAAAAGCCACTGGACGTAACCAACGGTAAATAGAATCAGTTCCAACAGAAGTAAATCGACTGTCAGTTGATGCTGGATAAGGACCCCCATGCTGCATGGTTTGTATTACTGCGACTCCTGTAGGTACCCCATGGAAAAGAATTCTTCCTGCTTTTGTCTTTAATAGCGATAAAAGCTTCTTCGAAACTTGTTGATCTGAAGTTTCTCCAAGAAGTGTAATGGTTAGCTGTCCCTCTAATGAGGCTGCTAACTTTAGTATTTCATCAGTACTATTACATTCAACCACAAGTGAAAAAGGACCAAATACTTCTTCTCTAAGGCTATGATCGTTTAAAAATTTAGATGCTTTCACCGACCCAATAGTTGCTGAACAACTTTCAGAAGAATAAAGTGCATCAAGTTTATCTTTTGTTTTTAGTGTCGCAAGCTGTTTATCATATTGTTTTTGGATATTGCTATGAACCATTGGAGGCAATTCCAAATCTGTTATGCTTTCACTTATCTTTTTTGCAAGATTAATTGTCCCTGAAGGGTCACAAATCACAATCAAACCAGGGTTAGTGCAAAATTGACCTGTGCCCAGAGTGACTGATTGAGCCAGGTTTTCCGCTAAGACGGAACAATCTTTCTTTAGTTTATTTTCCAAAATAAAGATAGGGTTGATACTTCCCATTTCGGCAAAAACCGGAATGGGTTCATTTCTTTTTTGTGCTAAGTCATAAAGGGCTTTACCTCCAGAAAAACTTCCAGTAAATCCTACACCTTTAATAAGTGGATGGGAAACTAATAGACTCCCTACTTCATGTGATTTTCCACCTAGATGTGAAAAAATTCCTAAAGGTAAATTACATTTTTTAATAGCTTTAATTATGACTTGAGCTACTAATTCACTTGTACCTGCATGGTATGGATGGGCCTTGACAATCACTGGACATCCTGCGGCAAAAGCTGCAATGGTGTCTCCCCCTGCAGTAGAGAATGCCAGGGGAAAATTACTGGCTCCAAACACGACTATAGGACCTATGGGATAAAACATTTTTCTCAAGTCTGGTCCTTTAGTATAAATACTTGCTGCTATGAATGATCCTTCATTTAATAGTTGAATAAAAGATTGGATTTGATCAATTGTCCGCTGGAATTCTCCATTTGCACGCCCTTCTGGCAATGCAGATTCTGCTAGATATGTAGCTATAATTTCCGATTTATATGAGTGCATTCCTTCTTGGATAGATTCCAATAAAAATACCCTTTCATTAAAAGTGGTTGAACCAAAAAAATCAAAACTCTCCGATGCAGCATTTACAGCTAAGTCAATTTGATCATTAGATGCTTGCTGATAAGCAACTGATAAAGATTCATTCGTTTTAGGATTTACCGTTTGAAATTGTTCAGCATATGAATTATGCTCCCATTTACCTTCTATTAAATTCTTCCCACTTATCATATATATTTTTTATAATCTAGGTTTTGGGGGCGTGTCTTTAAAGCTTTTTTAATGATATTTTCCACAGCCTCATTTGCTTTTCCTGTAAGAGATAATCTTGGGGGTCGCACGTATCCAGTTCCAAGACCTGTTGCAACTTCACATAACTTGATATTTTGAACTAATTGAGGAGAAATATCCAATTCTAAAAGTGGTAAAAACCAACGGAATACCTTACGTGCTTTTTCCCATTGACCTAATTTACAATAAGTATAAATTGCGACTGTTTCTTCTGGAAATGCATCTACTAAACCAGCAACCCAACCTGTTGCACCCATCATCAAGCATTCAATCGCTATAGTGTCTACACCGCAAAGAATTTTAAATCTATCGCCAAAGCGATTGATCATTCTGGTTATGTTAGTCGTGTCCCGAGTTGATTCTTTGACTGCATTGATATTTTTGTGTTTTGAGAGCTGTTCAAACATTTCAAGAGTGACTTCGATTTTATAATCTATTGGATTATTGTAGATCATAATCGGTAGAGAGGTACTCTCTGAGACAGAAGAAAAATAAGTAATCGTTTCAAAGTCAGTAGCTTTATACCGCATCGGGGGAAGTAACATTAGGCCACTCGCTCCTTCTTCTTCAGCCTGTTGAGCTAGATGAACTGCATCAGCCGTTGCTTGTTCTGCTATATTCATTATTACAGGAATCTTATCTTCTACTTGCTCAATAGTTGTCTTTAACAACAAACTCCTTTCAGCGGTAGTGATAGTGCTTGCCTCCCCTAATGTTCCTCCTAAAATAATCCCATGAACTCCAGCACTTAATTGAGCACCTAAATTCGTTTTATAAGCATTGATATCAAGCTGATAGTTTTTGCTGAATTGGGTTGTGATTGCGGGCATTACACCTTCCCACTTGAAGTTTTTCATTTTGAATTAATTTATATCCAATATCAATCATTGAATATAAGTTTTTTTGAAATTCGAAAATACCTTTTTGAAAAAGATTTACAACTTAAATTAAATAATTAATAGTTTTTATGGCTACATATTCAAACCCTCAAACTTATTTTTATAAATCTACTCTTGGATGGTTAAAAAAAGAGAGGGTTAAGAAAATAGGGGCAATCCTTTCAAAAAATATTAGATTTGTCATATAACTTACCTTAAGATTAAAAATAAATTAATTGGCAATGAAAAAAATTCTACAGACCTTGAGTTTAGTTCTAATAGTATTATTTGGATTACTCTATATTTCTGATTACAACTATTTAATTACCGCAGTATCCAATATTTATCTTAGGGGACATACCACTGCCTTCTTGTCTGATTATAGTCATTTTGATAATCGAATATTACCCGCATCAATGAATCCTCAGCCTTGGCCTTTACATTCAAAATTCAATGAGGTAACTCTATCAAAAGAACAAGAAAAGATTCATTTTGAAAATGAAACCGTTGCTTTATTGATAATTAAAAACGATAGTATATATTTTGAAAAATATTATGATGGATATGGAACTGAATCTAAAAGTAATTCTTTTTCCATAGCTAAAAGTTATGTCGCAGCCCTTCTTGGTAAGGCAATTATGGATGGGTATATTGAAAGTTTAGATCAGCCAGTGATTGATTTTATTCCAGAGTTAACAGGGGAATTTGCCTCTATGTTAACTGTTGGAGATTTAGCAAGTATGGCTTCTGGTCAAAAGTGGGAAGAGGCATACTATTCACCATTTTCAGTCACAACAGCTGCCTATTTTGTAGAGGATTTAGGAAAGGTAATTTTAGAACAACCTATAAATGAGATTCCAGGTAAAAACTATGAGTACAAAAGTGGAACAACGCAATTATTGGGTATGGTTATTTTAAAAGCTACAGGGAAATCACTGACGGACTATCTTTATGATAGCTTTTGGAACCCTATGGGAGCCGAACACGAATCTTTTTGGCAGTTAGACAGTAATGAAAAAGGAATTGAAAAAGCTTACTGCTGTATAGCTTCAAACGCACGTGATTTTGCAAGGATGGCCAAATTGTATAAAAATCATGGAAAATGGAATGGGAAAGTATTACTAGATTCTATTTTTATTGCCAAATCATTAAAACCGCGCTTTGAAAAAAGTCCAGAGTATGGTTACAGTTGGTGGCTGAAAAATTACAAAGGAGAAGAGGTCTTTATGAATCGTGGACATCTTGGTCAGTATGTAATTACTTTTCCTAAAGAAAACTTAATCTTTGTTAGACTTGGACATAGCAAAGGCCCTAAGGGAAATACTAGAGATCCTTTTACGCCAGACATATACAGCTATATGGATCTTGCGTTAGAATTAAATTCTAACTTGCCCTAATCAAATAAAACTTTATATATCTCTCTAAAACATCCCTCTTTATATGGATTTTAAAAGATTATATCTTGTTGATTGTAATCCTCATTAAAGGATGATTAAAATAAGTTTTAGCAAGTAAAAATTGCTATATTTAAATCAGGAAATTTAAGTTTATGGACTACGATGCTATTGTTGTTGGAACTGGAATAAGCGGTGGATGGGCTGCAAAAGAACTCTGCGAAAGTGGATTAAAAACCTTAGTGCTTGAGAGAGGTAGAATGGTAAAACACCTAGAGGATTATCCTACCATGTATTCAGATCCGTGGGATATGAAAAACGGTGGAACAACCTCTCAAAAAGACTTAAAGAAATATAATAAGCAAAGAAGATGGGGAGTAAATGAAGGGAATCGTCATTTCTATAATAATGATTCAATCTATGATTATGACGAAGACAAAACTTTTGACTGGATACGTGGTACTCAAGTAGGAGGGCGATCATTGATCTGGGGAAGACAAACTTACAGATGGAGCGATGACGATTTTAATGCAAATCTAAGAGATGGTATCGGTATTGATTGGCCAGTCCGTTACAAGGACATAGCACCTTGGTATTCTTATGTAGAAAAATTTATTGGAGTGAGTGGTGAGGCACTAAACCTTCCACAACTTCCTGATAGTGAGTTCTTACCTCCAATGGAATTAAATTGTGTAGAAAAAGAACTACAATCTTCTATTGCTAAAAACTATAGCGATCGAGTCATGACCGTTGGTCGTGTGGCTCATATTACTAGGGGAGTAAAATCTGATGGCCTAAGAACCCAATGTCAGTTTCGCAATCGTTGTGATCGTGGATGCCCTTTCGGCTCATACTTTAGTTCAAATTCATCTACCCTTCCAGCTGCAGAAAAAACAGGAAATATGACCCTACGTGCAGACTCAGTTGTTACTGAAGTGGTTTACGATGAAAAAACTCAAAAAGCAACTGGTGTTCGTGTTGTTGATGCAATCACAAAAGAAGTCCTAAAATTTAATTCTAAAGTTATTTTCATTTGTGCCTCATCAATGGCCTCTACAGCCATTATGTTAAACTCTAAATCTAATCGTTTTCAAAATGGCTTAGGAAATGATTCTGGTGAGTTGGGGCACAATATTATGGATCATCAACTTGGAAGTGGAGCCTCTGGTTCTTATGATGGACATGAAGATAAATATTACACAGGGAGACGCCCGAATGGTTTTTATATCCCACGATTTAGAAATGTTGGAGGGAAATCAAAAGATGTTGATTTTTTGAGAGGTTACGGTTATCAAGGTGGTGCAGGAAGGGGAGATTGGTCAGATGCTATAGCAGAGTTCAGCTATGGTTCTGAATTTAAAAATGCCATGCTTAACCCTGGGAAATGGAATGTAGGTATGGGTGGCTTTGGTGAGGTATTACCTTATCATGAAAACCGAATGTATTTAAATTATGATAAAATTGATCAATGGGGGTTACCTAAGATTGTGTTTGATGCAGAGTTTAAAGACAACGAAAAAAAAATGAAAGAAGACTGGAAAGTTCAAGCTGCTGAAATGTTGGAGAACGCTGGCTGTAAGAATGTTAATGTCTTTGATTCTAATGCGCCCATTGGTAAGGGGATTCACGAAATGGGAACCTCCCGAATGGGACATGATCCAAAAACTTCTATATTGAACAAGTACAATCAAGTTCACAGTGTCCCCAATGTTTACATTACAGACGGTTCATTTATGGCTTCATCTGGAACTCAAAATCCTTCTTTAACATATATGGCATTTACAGCACGTGCAGTAAAGCATGCTGTGTCAGAGTTAAAGAAAATGAACCTTTAAAGTCGATCTCTGTTTATGCTGGGTCGTCCATCAAAAAATAATACTAAAACTTTACTATTAGACATTGAAAATCTTTCTCTTAAGATAGAGGATAAAACACTGCTATCAGAAATTTCAATTCGCCTATCCCAGAATGAGATTCTGGCTTTAGTTGGTGAATCTGGAAGTGGAAAGTCACTATTAGCTCTTTCCGTACTCGGACTTCAGCCCAAAAAAGGAAAGTTGACCGCTAATCGTCTTTTATTTAACAACGAATCTTTACTCTCCATTGACAAGAAGATTTGGCAAAAATTACGTGGCAATAAAATTGGAATGGTCTTTCAAGAGCCACAATCTAGCTTGAATCCCTCAATGCAATGTGGGAAACAACTTTTAGAGGTTTTACAACAACACTCCAACCTATCTAAAATCATACAAAAAGATAAAATTAAAGATGCATTACTTGAAGTTCAACTTAATGAACCAGAGCGAATTATTAATTCCTATCCACATCAGATTAGTGGAGGCCAAAAACAGAGGGTAATGATCGCGATGGCTTTGCTTTGCCATCCACAATTACTAATTGCAGACGAACCTACCACAGCACTTGATGTTACTGTTCAAAAAGAAATTATTGAACTATTAAAGGTGCTCCAAAAAAAAAGAAATATGAGTATCCTTTTTATTTCACATGATCTTGGATTGGTCAAAAAACTTGCAGATCGTGTTATGGTAATGTATAAAGGAAAAATAATTGAAGAAAATACTGCCACCAAATTATTTGATAAGCCTATAGCCCCCTATACAAAAGGTTTGCTTTTTGCACGCCCGTCTACCGAAACAAGACTTTATCCACTTCCTACACTAAAGGATTATCAAGATGGTGAATTCATAGCTAAACCTCAAAGTTTACAAAATAGAAGCAAACAACATAAAAAATTGTACGCTCAAAAACCTCTTTTAGAAGTTGAGAAAATTGAAAAAGTATTTCAAAGTCGATATAGTCTCTTTCAAAAGTCAAGTTCTTTTCAAGCAGTTGCACCTTTGAGTTTTTCTCTTTACCCAAGGGAAACCTTAGGCTTAGTTGGAGAATCCGGTTGTGGTAAATCTACCCTAGCAAAGGCAATTATTTATCTTGACCCTCCCTCTGGTGGAAAAATTTATTTTAAGGGTAATGAAATTAACCCGAAGAATAAAAAAATGATGAGTGAAATAAGGAAAAAAATACAATTTGTATTTCAAGATCCTTACGCTTCACTTCATCCGCTTAAAACTATTGGAAATGCTATTCGAGAGGTTTTGGAGTACTATTCCGAAAATCCTAAGGATGATTTTAATACACTAACAAATAAGTTGTTGGAGCAAGTGGGGTTACCTTCAACTTTTTACAGTCGCTATCCCCACGAGCTCTCTGGAGGGCAACGACAACGAGTAGTAATTGCAAGAGCATTAGCCACTAGACCTGAATTGCTTATTTGTGATGAAAGTGTTGCTGCTCTTGATATTTCTGTTCAAGCACAGATATTGAATTTACTGAATGAACTTAAAGAAGTATTGGGTTTAAGCTATTTATTTATCTCACATGATTTAGCAGTAGTAAAGTATATGTCTGATCGTATAATGGTAATGCAAAAAGGGAGACTGGTTGAACTTCAAGAGGCTGATGCAGTTTATAGCAGACCAAAAAATAAATACACTAAAAAGCTAATCTCAGCAATTCAAACTTAGTTAAAATAGTTTCTAATTTTAAGTTGAAGGACTGGGAATTGTTTCGTGAATTGAATTTATGGCTTCTAATACTTCATCATTTAATCGGATCCGAGCTGTACCAATATTTTCCTCAAGTTGTAAGAGGGTTGTAGCCCCAATGATATTACTCGTCACAAAAGGACGATCATTTACAAAAGCCAAAGAAAGTTGCGTAAGTGTTAGTCCATTTCTTTCCGCTAACCCATGATATAATTCAACTGCACTTCTGCAAGGATCTGAGCTATACCGGTCATAATGAGGAAAAAGAGTTAGCCTTGCCTGTTCGGGTCTTTGTCCACCTCTGTATTTCCCTGAAAGAACTCCAAAAGCAAGGGGTGAATAAGCCAAAAGACCGACGTTTTCCCGGTGACAAACTTCAGCATTACCAACCTCAAAGGTTCTATTTAGTAAAGAGTAAGGATTTTGAATTGTTCTTACTCGAGGACGGTTTGTATTTGAAGCTCTTAAAAAACCCATAGTCCCCCATGGGGTTTCATTTGAAAGGCCTACATAACGGATATTTCCTTTTTTTACATGTGTATTTAGTGCATCTAAGATCTCCTCAAAATTTTCTTTCCACAAATCTCCTCGTTTAAAGTTATATCCTCTTTTTCCAAAATAATTTGTAGGACGTTCAGGCCAATGCAGTTGATATAAATCTATGTAATCGGTTTGCAGTCTTTTCAGATTTTTTTCGATAGCTATATCGATGGTTTGCTTGCTATAGCTTTTATCTGTTCGAATATGCTTCGTAAAAGCTGCTGGTCCGGCAATTTTTGAAGCCAAGACAATTTTATCTCTGAGTCCTGTTTTTTTAAACCAAGTGCCTATAAAACGTTCTGTATCTCCTTGTTCTTCTTTTCTAGGAGGAATGGGATATAACTCAGCTGTATCAAAAAAATTAATCCCTTGTTCGTAGGCATAATCCATTTGATCGTGTGCTTCTTGTTCCGTATTTTGTCTACCCCAGGTCATTGTTCCTAAACAAATTTTACTGACCTTAGTTTGTGTTCCTGGTAAAAAATTATATTCCATCAATTTGTTTCTAATAGTGATGTAATTTCGTCAAGTGATGGACTTAAAACCACCTCAATCCTACGATTTGCAGCTCTTCCACCTGCAGAACTATTTGGAGCTATTGGCATATACTCACTTCTTCCAGCAGCTGTAAGGTTTTCTGGAAGTATTTGATTATTATTAAGAAGAATATTAACCACTGCTGTAGCTCTTTTTGTAGAAAGGTCCCAGTTGGATTCCAATTGTCCTTTAGGAAAAAAAGGTACGTTGTCAGTGTGTCCTTCAATTAGAATTGATATATCAGGATTTTCTGCTAAAACAGATGCTAATTCATTTAAGGCTTGTTCCCCCTGAGGTTCAATGTCCCAACGTCCAGATTTAAATAAGAGTTTATTTTCCATAGAGACATATACTTTACCGCTTCTTTGCTCTACTGTGAGTCCCTTGTCTTCGAAATTTAACAAGGCATCTGAAAGTCGTTGCTTGAGTTCATCTAAAAATTGCTTTTGACTTTGAATCATTTCTTCCAGCTGATCTACACGTTCAGATCTTGACTGAAGTTCAATTTTTCTAAGAGCTATTTCTTTGAGTAACGTATTATTTTCTTCAATACTATTTTGAATTTTATCCTCGCTATTTTCTTTCAAAAGGATATAATTTTCTTTCCATTCTTTCAACTCATTCAAAGCATTTGTAGTACTATCTCTAGAACGGCCATATGCGGAAGAAATTTCGCTTAAATCATTACTCAAAAAATCCCAAGAATGTTGAAGGGAGTCAAGTGATTTTTCAAATACATTGCGCTCAGACTTAACCAAAGA
>CEOP01457841.1_pt1 | contig 16098 bp, 13 predicted proteins | sample 361301 | NCBI WGS metagenome assembly CEOP01 (sample SAMEA2619548, study PRJEB7988) | marine metagenome | biome: marine biome (ENVO:00000447); feature: deep chlorophyll maximum layer (ENVO:xxxxxxxx); material: "saline water (ENVO:00002010), including plankton (ENVO:xxxxxxxx)" | depth 55 m
ATGTTATATTTTGACCTTGCACAAAATTATCGGGCAAACTTATTGAATATTCACCATTATCATTTGCAGATGAACCATAATTGGTACCAATAACAATAATATCTGCATATGGTAATGGGGAACCATTTTCATCTGAAATTATTCCCGATATTGAAGATTGAGAATATAAGTTTCCAAAAACAAAAACAACCATCAACATAAAAGCAACTCTTAGTATTTTCATTTTTTCTCCATAACTTTTTAAGAATTAATTGTAAATTACAAAAACTTTTTAGAAAAAAATGTATTAGTACAAAAAAATTTTAATAAACACAACGGATTATTAAAATTAACATAACTTTTTAATGAATGTCAAGTTATTTTTTTTTATTATTTATAGTTTTAATACAATTTTATATAGTTGGGTAGTTTAAATTATATTAAAAATATAAACTATATATATTTATATAGTTATTATCAAAATGAGCAGTTTAAAAATTATGGAATTACCATTTCTCATCTATTCTACTTTTATCATTAATAGAATTTTCGTAAAAATAATGTTCACATGGTATAAATAAGTTTTTAGATAGAGAATTTCCTTTTAAATATTCAAAAAAAGCATTGACGGTACCGATAGCCATTTTCCTTGGAAATTGTTGGGGTGAATCAACTATTTGTTTTTCAAAAACTGCTTGCTTTCCAGCCGGCGAAGCATCAAAACCAACTATTTTTATTTGATCTGATTTACCAGCTTTTTTTACAGCTGCATATGCACCCAATGCAGAAGGATCGTTAATTGCAAATATTCCGGCAATGTCTGGATGTGCTTGCAAGATATCAGTTGCAACTCGAAAGCCCTCGTCTCTACTACCTTCTCCAGAAAGCTCTGTAACTATTCTGATTCTGCTATTCTTCTTTTTTAAATAATCTCTAAATCCATCAACTCTCAATTTACATGAAGTAATTCTTGGTAAACTTAATATAGCTATATCTCCAATATCTCCAATTACATTCATCATGCTTTTGGCTGCAAGCTCACCTCCTTGATAGTTGTCACTTCCAATATGAGAAAAAATTAATTTTTTTGCTTCTTCATCTGTAACTTGCACATCAAAAGTAAAAACGGGCACCCCCAAAGAATATGCTTTTTTGACACCCTCTCCTGAAGATTTTGAATCAACTGGATTTAAAAAAATTGCATCATAACCTTGAACAGCAAAATCAATAATTTGATTATTTTGTTTTGCTGGGTCTTGATCTCCTGAAAGTGCAACCAATTGAAACCCTTTTTTCAAAGCCTCTTCCTGCATAACATTAGCTATTAACTTAAAAAATGGGTTTGTTAAATCCATACATGTCATCCCAATTCGTCCAATATAATTGGAGTTAGAAGATGTGCATGAACAAAAAAATAAAATGAAGATCAAAAAAAGTTTTTTTAGATAAATCATATTAACTAACCTCTTTTATTAAAATATTTCCCAAAAAAATTATTTGATTTGGACTTGTCAATAACCACCGCAATTAAAATTACTAGCCCTAACACAACCTGCTGAGTATAGCTCTCAATTCCAATTAAGTTCATACCATTCTGAATTACTGAAATAACAAAAACTCCAATTAGCGTTCCTAAAATTTTTCCCGATCCACCTGATAAAGTTGTACCGCCAACAACCACTGCCGCTATTACATATAATTCATACATAATACCCATGTTAGGTGTCCCAGAATTTAATTGTGAAGCTTGGATACAACCCCCTAAACCAGCAGTAAATCCACAAATTAAAAAAACAAATATCTTTATAAAATTTACTGGAACTCCTGATAATCTAGCAGCTTCTTCATTTCCTCCAACCGCATAAATATATCTTCCAATTTTAGTTTTAGATAGAAAAAAATGAGCTATTAAATATAAGATGATTAAGAATATTACCGTATTTGGCAAGCCAAAAGAGGAAGCTTGGCCAAGCCATGTCAATGACTGTGGAACACGATAAATTGAGAACCCATCAGTTATCATAAAAGCAAGACCTCTTCCAATTAGCATTATAGCTAATGTTGTTATAAAAGATGGTACTTTAAAAAATGCAACAACAAACCCACCTAAACCTCCAATGAATACTGTGGATAAAATACCTATCATAAAACCAATAAATACAACACCTGAAGATGCATCTACTCCACCCATTGACTTCATCACACTTGTTCCTACTACTGCTGAAACAGCTATCAAGCTTCCAACTGAAAGGTCTATACCACCAGTAATTATTACAAATGTCATACCAATCGCTAAAATCGCAATTACAACTATTCTATCAACTATAGCAATTAAATTTGTTTTTTTTAGAAAATCAGGAAATAAATAACTTTTAGGATAAAATTCTTGTGTTGATTGATATTTTATATTTTCATTTTTCAACGACCCTAAAACATTCCAGGTTGATATTTGCTTATTCATAATTATAAAATCTGGATAATTTAAATTTTCCATCATTATCTTCAATTTATATTTTAAATCTGCAGGCGTTCCTACAACAGAAAAAGTGTTTGAAAAACCTTCCTCTTTTAAGGAAATCTCCAAATTCTTTGCAATTTCAGCTGATTTTGTATTTTGTCCACCTACACTTAGAATTGTTATGTCTTTATTGTTTATTGATTGAACTTTTTCAACAAATTGATTTTTAATATTTTTTGAATTGGGAGTTTGTTCTTTCAAAGTTAAAAAGCTAAATAATATACATAAACCACCTAAGATAAATATCATTCCATAATTATTAATAAATTTTTTCATAATTTTTTTCTTATATCAACTTAAAGCTAATGACAAAATCTTTTCTTGACTTAACTTTTTATTAACATTTACGTTTCCTTTTATTTTGCCCTCATGAATAATAATAATTCTATCACACATTCCAATGATTTCCTCTAAATCGCTACTTACAAATATTATTGATTTACCTTCTAGAGATAAAATATTAATTAATTCATAAATTTCCCTCTTACCTGAAACGTCTATTCCCCTAGTAGGTTCATCAAAAATTATAATATCTGCGTTAGATTCAAGCCATTTTGCTAAAACAAGTTTTTGTTGATTACCTCCTGATAAGTTTTTAGCTAATTGTTGAGGTGAATTAATTTTTATTTGTATGTCATTAATATAATTTTTAAAAGATTTAAGTTCTTTCAAATTATCAACAAATATATTTTTTGAAAAATTTTTTAAGTTTGGTAAACTAAAATTGTTTTGTGATGAGTGATTAAGAATTAACCCCTCTCTTTTTCTGTCCTCTGTTAATAAACATATTTTATTTTTTATAGCATCTCTCGGGTTATTTATTTTTAATTCTTTACTATATTTAAAAATTTTACCCTTATCAATATCATCTACTCCAAAAATAGATCTCATTATATCTGTTCTTCCTGAACCTAATAAACCTGCAAAACCTAATACCTCTCCTTCATGAAGCTCAAAATTAATTTCAGAAAAAGAATTTTTCTTACAAAGCCCTTTAACTTTTAAAACTTCTTTACTTATAGCTGACTTACGCTTAGGAAAATCTGTTGATAATGATTTTCCAACCATATTTTCAATAAGTTTTTTTTTGGATGTTGTTTTTGTTTTAATTTGCTTAATATGAAAACCATCTCTTAAAATTAAAATGTCATCAGAAATTTCTATTATTTCATCCAATCTATGACTTATGTATATAACTCCAATATTTTTTTTTATTAGATCTTTAATAATTCGCATTAAATTTTTTACTTCTTTGTCAGTTAAAACAGCTGATGGCTCATCCATAACAATGATTTTTGAATCAAGAGTTAATGCTTTTGCTATTTCAACAATTTGTTGTTCAGCTATAGAAAGTTTACTACAAACTATATCTGGGTTAATACTTACACCCAAATTCTTAAATTGTTTAACTGATAATCTTTTTTCCAAATTAGTATCAATAACACCATTTTTCGTGGTTTCTCTTCCAAGAAAAATATTCTCATGAACCTTTAAATCTTTAATTAAATTAAATTCTTGATAAATTACTGAAACCCCATTTTTTTGTGAAACTTGTGGGTTTATTATTTTTTTTATTTCCCCTTCAATTACTATTTTCCCAGAATTTGGCTGAATTGCTCCACCTAATATTTTCATTAGAGTACTTTTTCCAGCACCGTTTTCTCCTACCAAAGCCAGCACTTTTCCATAATCTAAATTCAAATTTACATTACTCAATGCATCAACACCGGGAAATGTTTTGCTTATTGATTCCATTTGCAGCAAAATGTTTTTCATTCTTATGGTTTAATTACAACCTTTCCACAATTTCTTGTTAATTGTAAATAAAATGCCTCATGAATATCTTCTATTTTGAACTTATGAGTGATTAAAGTATTTAATTTATCCTTTGATCTTATTGCAATTTTTATCAAATCATCAATCAATTTATAATTGTAATGCCAAACCCCTACTAAAGTTAAACCATTTCTAATTAAATCATTACTTACATTAATTTTCAAGTCATTTGATTCTCCAACAAAAGCAATAGAACCATTTCTTTTTGTTGCGTCGATACACAGACGTTGAGAATCAACAGACCCAGCACAATCAATTGCTTTATTAACCCCTAAACCATTTGTGAATTCTTTTATCAATTTTAACGCATTATTATTTTTTGGATTAATTATTAAATCAGCACCTAAATTTTTTGCTAAATTATTTCTATATTCATTATGACCTGTAGCAATAACCTTAGCACCAAAATCTTTAATATTAATTATCCCTCCCAGTCCAACTGGTCCCATACCTGTTATTAAAACAGTATCATTTTCACTTAAATTAAGCCTGTCAAGTGCTCCATATGTTGGCCCCAACCCACAGCAAATCATACTTGCTTGATCATAAGTCAATTCATTAGGGATTTGTGGTAATAACCATGATGGCTTAACAATATATTCAGCTAAAGTACTCCCACCTTCTGAAATACCAGTAAATGATTGTATATCAAATGTATCTAAACAATGAATATACTCTCCTGATTTACATAAATTACACTTTCCACAAGGATATTGAGGCATTACAACAACCCTGTCTCCAATATTTAAACTTGAATCATCACATAATTCAACTACCTCTCCAGAAGCCTCATGACCCAATGGATAATCTGGCATTATTCCTTCAGTAAAAAATTTATATTCTGTACAAATCGGGGCAGAGTGTATTTTTACTAAAGCCCAATCTTTTAAAGCTTTTGGCTTATCTACTTCTTGAATTTTAGTTGAATATGGACCATCAATTAATACTTTTTTCACCGCTTATTACCTTTATCTTTTGTTTTTTGAATAAAACTAGTATTTAAAATATTATAAATTTTTAAGAATATAAAGATAATCTCTTAAACAATAACCTCTTTTAAATAATAATGAAATCATTTTTGATGACATTTTGTCATTATAAAAAAAATTACTTCATATAAAAATGACATTTTGTCAATTTTTTATTAGTGGCACGTTAATTGCATTATTTTTTATTGAGTTGTTTAATAATAAAAAAGGAGAACAAAACAATGTCACTAGTAAAATGGTCACCCATTAGAACTTTTTCACATAAATATATTGATGATAACCCCTATTTTGAAATGAACAATCTAATAAATTATATCTTTAATGATAGATTTATTGATGATAATTCATCTTTAAGTTGGAATCCAAACGTTGATATTTTTAATAATGATAAAGAATATGAAATAAATATTGAAACACCAGGAATGAAAAAAAGTGATTTTAAAATAAATCTCACTAATCAAGTTTTACATGTAAGTGGAGAAAAAAAACCAAAAAATTCTTCAAAAAATTACATTGAAAGCAAATATGGTGTTTTCTATAAAAAATTCAGATTGGATCAAGATATCTTAGCTAAAAATATTAAAGCTAGTTATGATCAAGGAATATTAAAAATAACTATTATTAAATCAAAATCTTCAAAAATTAAAAATATTGAAATTGGAGTTAAATAAAACTAATTGATAACAGAAAGAGTTTTCACACTCTTTCTGTTATTCATAAATTTTATCTATAACCATCTTCCAGTTTTTCAAAATATGTTTTCTTCTAAGTTTTAATGTTGGTGTAAGTTCTTTTTCATCAACACTAAAATCTCTAGGTAAAATTTCAAACTTCTTTACCTGTTCAGGTGATGAAAATGTGTCATTTATTAAATTTACCGCAATTTGAATTTCTTCTTTTATTTCATGGCTTTTAGTGTATTCTTCTAGAGAATGTCCTAATTCTTTTAATTTATTAATTTGCTGTGAAGGGTTTTTAGGAATTTCATCTATTACAATATTTAATTTATCTCTAAGTATAACCGACGGATCAAGAGTAAAAAGTGCTGAGCAAAAATTTCTTCCATCACCCACTAGAAAACATTGAGAAATAAGTGAAATACTTTTCATTGATTCTTCAATATTCAGTGGAGCAATATTTTTTCCACCTGATGTAACATAAATTTCTTTTTTTCGTCCAATAATTGTAAGAAATCCATCTTCATCAATTTTTCCAACATCACCAGTATGAAGCCATCCATCTTTTAAGACCTCTTTAGTAGCTTCAGGGTTATTATAATATCCTTTCATAACATGAGGGCCTTTAATTACTATTTCCCCATCTGACAATATTTTAATTTCAGTTCCTGGAAGAGCAGGACCAACGGTACCAATTTTATTTTTCTCAAAATAATTAATTGATGCTCCTGCAGAATCCTCAGTCATACCGTATCCCTCAAACAGAGGAATATTAAGAGATTGAAATAAGATTAATATTTCTTGGTTAATAGGTGCAGCACCAGTCAAAGCATATCGACATCTACTCATACCAATAGCAGTTTTAATCTTTTTTTGAATTAAATTTGATATAATTGGAATTTTTAAAAGAATTTTTAAAATTGGTTTGGAGTCCAGTTGAGCTTTAATATTTGAATAAATCTTTTCATATAACCTGGGAACGGAAGTAAATAAATGAGGTTGAATTTCTTTAGCGCTATCAACTAGAGTTAAAGGGCTCTCAGCAATATATAAATGCATTGCTTTATCTATCCAATAATGAATGTCAACAAATTGTCCTAATGAGTGCGCTAAAGGAAGCCATGAAATATATTTTTCTCCTTGCTGAAATAAAAAAGCTTTATCAGGTGACTCAACTTCAAATGACCAATTTCCATGTGTAAGCTCTACACCTTTAGGATTACCAGTTGTACCTGAGGTATAAATTATGGAAGCTGTTTCTTCTAATGTTGATGAGTTAAGATTATTGATTATTTCATTTTCATCGACATTTAAACCATAATCAAGAAAATTCTCCCAAGATGAAATTTTTAGATGATCCAATTTAGGAATGTTTTCCATCAGCACTACTTTTTCCACTTTATTTAAGTTGTCTATAACTTTCATAAATCTATAATAAGGCATTTTTTCAATATCATTATCATCTAATGGGTTATGACCAATAAAAACAAATTTTGAATCTGAATTATTTATTATCCAATCAATTTCTTCAGGAGATGAAGTATGATAAACACCTACAGCAACTCCTCTATTAAGTTGAGCTGCCAAATAACAAGCGTACCATTCCAATCTATTGTAACTATATATGCTAATTTTATCATTAGGTTTAAAACCCAATGAAGACAAAGATTTAGCTATCCTTAAAGTATAATTATAAAATTCTGACCAGGTCATTGCATTCCATTGACCATGAGATAAATATGAAATTGCTATTTCCTCAGGATGTTTTTTATAGTTTCTTATAAGTTTTTGTGGTGTGGTCATAATTATTAATCTCTAATTTTTTTATTAATTTTTTTAAACAGCCCGTTTAACAAAATACAAATAAATTAATATTGAAAACTAGAAAATTTTAATTTTTAAAAACACTTGACTTTCAAGCCAATCAGATGGTAAAATCAATGCAATTAATAAGGACATCTATTTGTAGATGCTTAGTAAATAAATTAAGTATGAACAAAAACAACTCAAATAAATATTTTAATGTAAAAAACAACCAAGTTGTTTTTGTCCTAAATATTTTATTAGTCGTGGTCCTTATTATTGGGCTTCCGTTCTAGTAACCAAACAATTTAGAATTGTAGGTGAATGAACGGAGAAATTAACCTCTCCTTCTATCATCTAATTCAAAATTATTTTACTAATTCGGTTTTATAAAACTTTTAAAGGGATTATTGTGAGATCTGATCAAATTAAAAAAGGTATTGAACATGCTCCTCATAGAAGCTTACTAAAAGCTACTGGCGTAATTCAAAGTGAAGATGATTTTAAAAAACCTTTTATTGGAATTGCAAATTCATACATAGATTTAATTCCTGGACATGTTCACCTTGATGAACTAGGTGCTATTGCAAAAAAATCTATTAGAGAAGCTGGAGGAGTTCCTTTTGAATTTAACACTATTGGCGTAGATGACGGAATTGCTATGGGCCATATTGGTATGAGATATTCACTCCCAAGTAGAGAATTGATTACTGACAGTGTTGAATCGGTAGTGGAAGCACACAGACTAGATGGAGTTGTTTGCATAGCCAATTGTGATAAAATTGTACCTGGAATGCTAATGGCAATGGTAAGAATGAATGTTCCAGCAATTTTTGTTTCTGGCGGTCCAATGAAAGCTGGTATAAGACCCTCTGGAGAGAAAGTAGATTTGGTTTCTGTATTTGAAGGTGTTGGTAAATACCAAGCTGGTAAAATTGATGAAAAAGAATTAAAAGAAATCGAAGATTTAAGCTGTCCCACTTGTGGCTCTTGCTCAGGAATGTTTACTGCAAATTCGATGAACTGTCTTGCTGAAGCTCTTGGTATTGCATTTCCTGGAAATGGTTCAATTTTAGCTGTTGATACAAGAAGACGCGATTTGATCAAATCAGCAAGCAAGGAAATTCTTAATTTGGTTAAAAAAGATTTAAAACCTAGAGATATAATAAATAAAAATTCAATTTTAAATGCGTTTGCTCTTGATATGGCAATGGGTGGTAGTACAAACACTGTATTACATACATTGGCAATTGCAAATGAAGCTGAGATTAAATTTGATTTGGATGAACTAAATATACTTTCAAAAAAAACACCTTATTTATGTAAGGTTAGTCCTGCAACACAAAATGTTCATATGGAAGATGTTGAACTTGCTGGAGGAGTATCAGCAATTTTAAATGAACTATCTAAAACAAAAAATTTGCTTGATTTAGATAGACCAACTGTTACTGGAAAAACTTTAGGTGAAAATATTAAAAATGCTAAAATAAAAAATAAAACTGTTATTAGGCAGGTAAATGATCCATTTTCAAAAACAGGAGGATTATCAGTATTATTTGGCAATCTTGCTCCAAAAGGTGCTATTGTAAAAACCGCTGCAGTAAATAGTAAACTTTTAAAATTTTCTGGACCTGCAAAAATTTATGAATCACAAGACGAAGCGCTAGCTGGAATATTAAACAAGGAAATTGAACCTGGTTGTGTAGTTGTAATTAGATATGAAGGACCCAAAGGTGGGCCTGGTATGCCTGAGATGTTAGCTCCAACCAGTACAATAATGGGTCTGGGATTAGGAGACAAAGTTGCTCTCATTACTGATGGAAGATTTTCAGGGGGAACGCGAGGAGCTTGTGTTGGACATATATCACCAGAAGCAGCTGAAAAAGGGCCTATAGCAGCAATTCAAAATGGTGATTTAATAACAATTGATATTCCAAACAATTCAATTCAAGTAAATTTATCTGATAAAGAAATTAAAAGTAGATTAGATAAATTACCAAAGTTTAAACAAAACATAAAATCAAGTTATTTACGTAGATATTCAAAATTAGTTACCTCCGCAAATACTGGTGCTATATTAAAATCAAATTAAGGAATAAGAAATGCACAATGATAAAATAATTACTGGTGCTGAAATAATCTGGGAATCCCTAATTAAAGAGGGGGTTGATGTTATTTTTGGATATCCAGGTGGAGCTATTTTGCCTGCATATGATGCTTTAACAAAATATTCAGATAAAATACATCATGTGTTGGTAAGACATGAGCAAGGTGCAACCCATATGGCTGATGGATATGCAAGAGCAAATGGTAAAGTTGGAGTCGCTATGGCAACCTCTGGACCAGGAGCTACAAATATGGTAACAGGATTAGCAACAGCTATGCTAGATTCTTCACCTATCGTATGCATAACAGGACAAGTCCCATTATCTGTAATTGGAACTGATGCTTTTCAAGAAATTGATGTAACTGGTATCACACTTCCAATTACTAAACATTCTTATTTGGTAACAGATGTAAATGAAATTGCTGAAACCATTAAAAATGCTTTTCATATAGCTAGGTCTGGACGTCCAGGACCTGTTGTTGTTGATATTCCTAAAGATATCCAGAATGCAAAAACCAGTTTTATATATCCAAAAAAAGTAAAAGCTTTGCCTGGTCTTTTACCAAAAGAAAATCCTTCACAAACAGAAATTGATGAAGCTACTGAATTAATAAATAATTCAAAAAAACCAGTTATTTTAGCGGGTCATGGCGTTTTGCTTTCTGGTGCAACAAAGGAATTAATTAATTTTGCAGAAAAAGGTGAAATTCCTGTATCACCAACCTTGCTTGGAATTGGTGGTTTTCCTGGTAGTCATATTTTAAACATGGGTTGGATGGGTATGCATGGAAATGCTTCAGCTAATAATGCTATTCAAAATGCAGATTTATTAATCGCTTGCGGTATGAGGTTTGATGATCGTGTTACAGGTAAATTAGATACATATTCACCAAACTCAAAAAAAATTCATATTGACATTGACAGCTCTGAGCTCAACAAAAATGTAAAAGTAAATGTTGGTATACATGGTGATTTGAAAAATGTCATTCAAAAACTAATTAATAAAATTGAAAAAACAAACCGTTCTTCATGGTTCAATCAAATTCGAAAATGGCAATCTGAAGTTGAAAATATTGAAATTATAAATAAGCCCACCGATGTATATATCGCAGCTCAAGCTATCAAAAATATATGGGAAGAAACCGAAGGAAATGCCGTTGTAATTAGTGATGTTGGTCAACATCAAATGTTGGAAGCTCAATATTACGAACATAATGAACCAAGAACTTTAATCACTTCCGGTGGTTTAGGAACTATGGGTTTTGCACTTCCTGCTGGAATTGGCGCCTATTTTGCTCAAAAAGAGAAAGAGATTTGGGTTGTAGTTGGAGATGGTGGAATTCAAATGACTCTTATGGAACTCGCTACCGCAGTTCAAGAAAACATTAATATTAATATTGCAATAATAAACAATGGTTATTTAGGTATGGTTAGACAGTGGCAACAATTATTTTATGATTCAAGATATTCAGAAACTCCTATTTACAGTCCTGATTATGTAAAATTAGCAGAGGCATATAGGTTGCCTGGCTACAGAGTGTTTTCTGAAAAAGAAGCTCAATTAGCAATTCAAGATGCTAGAAAAATCAAAGGTCCAAGTTTAATTGAATTTGTAGTTGACCAACATGATATGGTTTACCCTATGGTTCCTGCTGGAGCTAATCTAGATGCTATGATTAGAAGACCAGAAAAAATAAATAAATCTAATGAAAAATCTATAACATTGGAGAAACAATCTTAAATGAAACAAACTTATGTAGCTTTAGTTGAAAACTCGCCTGGTGTTTTAAACAGAGTTGTGAACAACTTTAGACGTCGAAGTATAAATGTTGAAAGCTTATCTGTGGCACCATGTGAAAAAAAAGGTGTAAGTAGAATAACCTTGGTTGCAAATAATATTAATGAAGATAGAAAAAATCTTTTTGTTCACGTTTTAAATAATTTAGTGAATGTTATCGAAGCCAATGTTGTATCTGGAGATTCTCATATTACAAGAGAGATAATGATTATTAAAATTGATATAAATGAAAAAAACAAAATAAATCAAATTCTAAATGAAAATATTAGAATAGTAAAATCTAAAAGTTCAAAAATTTTAATTGAAATCATAGGTTCTTCAGAAGAACTCGATAATTTTTTAGAAAAAAATTCAAATTTAAAAGTTTTAGAAATTGTCCGCTCAGGAAAAGTTGCGTTATAATATAATTAAAAGGAATAATAATGATTAAAACATATTATGAAGATGATGCTGATATAAATTATCTTAAAGAAAAAAAAATTGCTGTAATTGGATATGGAAGTCAAGGACATGCTCATGCCCTCAATCTAAAAGATAGTGGATTAAATGTTTGTGTTGGCTTAAGAGAAAATAGTTCATCAATTATAAATGCAAAAGAAGATGGTTTGGATGTAAAATCTACCTCAGATGCTGCAAGTTGGGCAAATGTTATTATGATATTAGTTCCAGATCAAATCCAAAAAAAAGTTTTCGAAAATGAAATAAAACCTTATTTAAGCCAAGGAGATACTTTAGCATTTGCACATGGATTTAATATTCACTTTAATCAAATAATACCTGAAACCTCAATTAATGTCATGATGATCGCACCTAAAAGTCCGGGACATTTAGTACGAAGATCTTTTGAAAGAGGTAGTGGGGTTCCCTGCCTTTTTGCTATTCATCAAGATCCTTCTGGAACCACTAAAAATTTAGCTTTAGCTTGGGCTAAAGGTTTGGGTGGTACAAAAGCTGGTGTAATTGAAACCAACTTTAAAGATGAAACTGAAACAGATCTTTTTGGTGAACAAGCAGTTCTTTGTGGTGGATCTGCTGAATTGGTTAAAGCTGGTTTTGAAACATTAGTTGAAGCTGGTTATGCACCTGAATTAGCTTATTTTGAATGTATGCATGAACTTAAACTTATTGTTGATTTATATTATGAAGGAGGGTTATCTAGAATGAATTTTTCTGTAAGTGATACAGCTGAATATGGGGGTATGTCACGGGGGCCAAAAATTATTAACAATGATACTAAAATTGCGATGAAAAAAATTCTTTCTGATATTCAAGATGGTTCTTTTGCAAAAGAATGGTTAAAAGAAAATGAAAGCGGACAACCGGTAATGAATAAACTTAGAAATGAAACAAAAGAACATTTAATTGAAAAGGTTGGATCTAAACTAAGAAAAATGATGAAATGGCTTCCTGCTGAAAAATAATAAAAGTCTTGAAAAATTCTTTTAAAATAATCTCTCTTCCTGGTGATGGTATTGGACCAGAAATAATGAATTGTGCAATTAATGTATTAGAGTTAGTAGCAAAGAAATTTCAATTTAGTTTTGAATTATCTGAATGTTTATTTGGTGGTATCTCAATTGACAAATATGGAATTCCATTAACAGACCAAACTATAAATGCTTGTAAAAACTCTGATGCAATATTATTAGGAGCTGTAGGAGGTCCAAAATGGGATTCATTATCTCATGATATAAAACCAGAAGCTGGATTGTTGAAAATTCGAAAGGAATTAGAATTATTTACAAATTTACGACCTGCGATAAATACAAATAATGGTTTAAATATTATGATTCTGAGAGAGTTAACAAGTGGTATTTATTTTGGCCAACCACGTGGATATAAAAATGATAAAGCATGGAATACTTTATTATATACAAGAAAGGAAGTTGAGCGTATTGCTCATGTAGGCTTTAAATTAGCTCAAAAAAGAAATAAAAAATTAACTTCTGTTCATAAATCAAATGTGCTTGAAAGTTCTCAGCTTTGGAAAGATGTTGTCCATGATATAAGCAAAGATTACAGTGATGTTACAGTTGAAGATATGTATGTTGATAATGCTGCAATGCAACTAGTTCAAAACCCATTTCAATTTGATGTAATTTTAACACAAAATTTATTTGGTGATATACTTTCAGACTTATCTGCTACTTTATGTGGGCATATTGGACTATTACCTTCAGCTTCTATTGGTGAAAATATTGGATTATATGAGCCAGTACATGGATCAGCACCTGATATTGCAGGTAAAGATTTAGCGAATCCTGTCGGAATGATTCTTTCTTTGGGAATGATGTTTGAACATTCTTTTGAAATACTGGAAGCAAAAGAATATATTTTTAATAAAACTTATGAATATATGAAAAGATTGAATGATGAGGATTTTACTATTAAAAAAATCAATTCATTCTGTGATTTTTTAAATGAAGAATAATAAAATATTAATTTTTGACACAACTCTGAGGGATGGTGAACAATCACCTGGAGCATCTTTAAATGTTTATGAAAAATTAGAAATAGCTAAACAGCTAGAAAAATTAAATGTTGATATTATTGAAGCAGGTTTTCCTGTTTCTTCTAAAGTTCAATTTGAAGGTGTTAAAAGAGTTGCTGGAGAGATAAATGTTAAAATTGCAAGCCTTGCGAGAGCTATTGAGAATGATATTCAAAAAGCATATGATGCAGTAAAAGATGCAAAAGATTTTAGAATCCACACTTTTTTAGGTACATCAGATGTCCATTTAAAAGGAAAATTTTCAAACAATAAATATGGAACTAGTTTAAAAAATAAACGGGATACAATACTTAAGATGGGTGTAGATGCTGTTGCATTTGCTAAATCTTTATGTGACGATGTTGAATTTTCTCCTGAAGATGCTGGTAGAACTGAAATTAATTTTCTTTGTGAAATTATAGAAGCAGCTATTGAAGCAGGAGCTACAACAATAAATATTCCTGATACAACTGGCTATACTCTTCCTCAAGAGTTTGGTGAAAAAATTTATCAAATAATTAAGAGAGTTCCTAATGTTGATAAAGCAATAATAAGTACACACTGTCATAATGATTTAGGTTTAGCAGTTGCAAATTCTTTAGAAGGTATAAAAAATGGAGCACGACAAATTGAGTGTACTATAAATGGTATAGGTGAGCGCGCTGGAAATGCTTCTCTAGAAGAAATAGTAATGGCCCTAAACGTAAGAAAAGACTTATTAAACTTTCATACTGATATAAAAACTAAAGAAATATACAAAACTAGTACTATGGTTTCTTCACATACAGGAATGATTGTTCAACCCAATAAAGCTATCGTTGGAGAAAATGCATTTGCACATGAATCAGGAATTCATCAAGATGGTTTTTTAAAATTAAGAGAAACCTATGAAATTATGACTCCTGAGTCTGTTGGAAAATCAACTAGTAAAATTGTTTTAGGTAGACATTCCGGTAGACATGGTCTTCAAGCTAGATTAGAAGAACTTGGTTACAAGATTAATGCAAATTCCGTTGATAAAATTTATAATGAGTTTGTTGAACTTGCAGATAAGAAAAAAGAAATTTTTGATGATGATTTAAGAATAATGATGGGAGATGCAAACTTCAAAGAATTAAAAAATTATCACTTAAATTACCTAAATGTTGTGTTAGGAACAAATACAATTCCAACTGCAACAATTGTTATTATACATAAAGATAAAAAATTAGAAGAATCAGCTACAGGTGATGGTCCCGTTGATGCTTGTTTTAATGCCATAGATAAAGCTCTTAATACAAAAGCTAATATTGAATCATATCAAGTTAGGTCGGTAACTATTGGAAGACAAGCACAAGGTGAAGTTTTAGTAAGAATTAAAAAAGATAACCAATCATTTATAGGAAAAGGTTTTTCAACAGATATTATTGAAGCATCTGCTAAAGCTTATCTTAGTGCGTTAGATGAACAATTTAGAACTCTTGATAAATCTGTATTTTTATAATAAATATTAATTAAGGAAGATTGTGATAAAACAAACATTATATGAAAAAATTTGGAATGATCATGTCGTTCATTCCTATGATAATGGAACTGATTTACTTTACATTGATATGCAATTACTTCATGAAGTAACTTCTCCTCAAGCATTTGAAGGTGTTAAAATAAATAAAAGAAACTTATGGAGAAAAGAGTCTCATTTAGCCGTTCCCGATCATAATGTTTCTACTAAAAATAGATCTAAAGCAACTGACCCATTATCAGCATTGCAAATTAAAACGTTAGATGATAACTGTGATGATTTTGGAATAACTGAATTTCCATTAAATGACTTGAGACAAGGTATTGTTCATGTGATTGGTCCAGAACAAGGAGCTACTCTTCCTGGAATGACAATTGTTTGTGGAGACTCTCATACTTC
>CEOP01047152.1_pt1 | contig 16093 bp, 16 predicted proteins | sample 361301 | NCBI WGS metagenome assembly CEOP01 (sample SAMEA2619548, study PRJEB7988) | marine metagenome | biome: marine biome (ENVO:00000447); feature: deep chlorophyll maximum layer (ENVO:xxxxxxxx); material: "saline water (ENVO:00002010), including plankton (ENVO:xxxxxxxx)" | depth 55 m
TGATTTTCTTCGACTTCTTGATTAATATTTTCATTATCAGATTCTATTTTCCAACCCTGTATAGAGTTAAAATACCTTATGTTTCCCTCTTTATCTTCCCACTTTCTTCCTTTAATATTTATCAGGACATTAATTTGATCACCAACACTAAGATTATCTAGTAAATCAACTTTATCTTGTATCAATTCAACTTTAATAAATTCAGGATATTCAGGATTTTTTGAGTCTTGAATTATAAATTCCCTTTTTTTAAATGTTTCTGTTATTTGGACTGTCTCAAAAATTTCAGTTAATTTTCCTTTTATATTCATATGCGTAACTCTAAAAAAATTTTTATATTATTTGTTTTATTTTGGTTGTTAATAATTCTGTATCTATTATATGATTTTTCACAAAAATCTATACCTCCTTGGGAAAAATCTAAACAAAATAAAGAATTGTCATTCAATTTAAATCATTAATCTTACTTTCAATAGTATCAAAGACTCTTTTAAGGAAATCTTCATCTTTCATAAAATCGTTTTTTGTTAAATCTATCTCAATTATATTTTTTTTATTGTGGTTTTTTATCCATTTATTATAGTATTTATTTAATTCAATTAAGTAATTTTTATTAATTTCTCTCTCAAAACTCCTTCTTCTTTTTTTAATATTATTAATAATTTTTTCAATGTTATCATTTCTTAAAAAAATTATTAGATCAGGTTTTTTAATATTTTTCAATATTGTGTTATAAAGTTTTTTATAACTATTGAATTCCCTTTTTTTCATTAAACCAGAGTCATACAATGTCTTTGTAAAAACTTCATAGTCTTCATATATGGATCTATCCTGGATAACAGTTTTTTTGGATTCTGATATTTTTTGGATTTGATTAAACCTACTATTTAAAAAATAAATTTGGAGATGAAATGACCATTTTGACATAGAATTATAAAAGTCATTTAAGTAAGGATTATTTTTCACCTCTTCTAACTCTATATCCCAATTGAATTTTTCAGAAACCTTTTTAGATAATGTCGTTTTACCTACGCCAATATTTCCTGAAATAACTACGTGTTTTATTTTTTTCAAAACTTAATATTTAATCCAAAATTAAAATTTCTACCGGGAGCACTAATTCCAGATGAATATGTTCTATAATGTAAATCAAATATATTCTCAACTGAGAAGTTAGCTTTTATAAAATAGTTTATATTATAAATGAATGAGATGTTATGTGTTTTCCAAGAGGGAGAGCCTTCTTCAGTATAGAGATATAACTTATTTAACTCACTATCAGCAAAATTTTCTATCGATTTCTTACCATTATATATAAGATTATATATTAATTCAATATTTTTTGTTTTATATGAAATTTCGAATTTACCAAACAAAGGTGGTGAATGCCTTAATGGTTTTTTATTAATTATATCATTAGAATAATTATATGATATTGTATTTATGAATATTATTTTTTTTGATATAAAATATGATATTTTATTACTGAATCCATATACATTAGCTTTTCCTGTATTCGTCAATGTTTGAACCCTACTTAACGTCCCATCATACATAATTGAATCCTGATTATTGAATCTTGTTAATGACCTTGTTATAGCATTTTTTAGATTTATATAATAGATAGCATTTTTGATTAATATCTTCTTGCTTGAAACTTCGTAATTGATTTCAAAATTATTTGCTATTTCTGGCTTTAGGTTTGGATTTGGGATAATTAAATTTCCTGGTTCTGAATCAAAAACTTTACCTACATCATCTAAGTTTGGTGTCCTATATCCATTTGAGTATTGAAATTTTATTACAGAGATTCCCTTGTCAAATCTTAGACCAAAATTACCACTCAATGATGCATTATTTAATTTTATTTCTTTAAAAGAGAAGTCAAAAAAATCACCTGATAATTTACTTTTTAAAGAGGATATGTTACCCCTTAAACCAGCATTATACTTAATTTTTTTTAATGAATTTTTGAATGATATATAAAGCGAATTTGAAAAATATTTTGTGCCACCGTCTGGATATCTAGTTGAAATTGGTGATGTTATATTATCTGATATATTTTCTTTATATGCTGATGACTTTACATAGTTATGTAATGACTCAAAGCCATAATAGAACTCTTTATTTTTAAACTTTTTATCAAAGTCAATATTTAAAGATGTAATGCTAACATCTTCTTCCCTTTGATTTAAAAAATAATTGTTAAAATTTCTAGAGTTTCTACTTTCTTTTACTTTTTGATTAGATAATATTACCTTGTATGCATCAAAAAAATTAGTTTTTGTGAATGAATTAAACTGAATTTTATTCATAAAAAATATACTTGGTCCATAAAACCATTCAGCATACTTCGGTGTCAAAACATCTTCGTATTGAATTAGTCTATCATATCTAGGTATATTTGATGATTTTGAATAATAAATACCATAAATAACATTTTTATTATCATTAATTTTAAAATTGGTTTTATTTATTAAATTAAGTTGAGAGTATCCACTTTCTACCTGTTTGTTTGGATTCTCATTTTGAATTATTACATCTTTCCCATTTATATAATCCCTTGCAACAAATTCCTCTCTAAAACCAAAGTTTGGATATTTATTTCTTTTTCCTCCTGATTTTAAATCATCATACGAGCTGAAGGAAAAACTAGAAATATTTGAAATACTTTTGTTACCAAGCTCTACATTCAAATTATAAATTTTTGAATTATTAGAAGAGTTGTATTGAATGTTTTGAGAGCCTGTTATTAATTTTTTGAATTTAAAGGTTGGGTCTTTAATTTTAAAATTAATACCTCCTCCAATTGCATCACTACCATACATAACTGATGCTGGTCCAAAAAGGATTTCTATACCTTCTAAAATATTAGGATCAATAGAAATTATATTATGAATATTACCTCCCCTGTATATGATATTATTTAATCTCACGCCATCTACTGACAGCAATATTCTATTTGCAGAAAACCCTCTTATCATTGGACTCCCACCACCTAGCTGACTTTTCTGAACATATACTTCTCCTGTTTTTTCTAAGAGGTCAGCTGAAGTTTGAGGTGTTTTTTTTTCTATTAAATTTCTATCAATTAATAAATTTTTATTTGTTACTTCATTAAGGCTTTCCTCCCACCTGTTTACGCTTATAACTACTTCATCTATCTCAACTATCAAACTTTCAAGGATTATTTTTTGATTTATTTCATTTTTTATGATTACTAACTTTTTAAATGATGGGTGTTGAATATTTATACTGTCATTACCTTTAAAAATTGACAAATCTACTTCACCTTGAATATTTGAAAAGCTTGATTTGATGAGGTCAGAAGTGTAAAAACTTACATTGAATATAGGTTCATTTGAATCGTCAACCACATTTACTTTTTGTGAAAAAGAGGATAATTGTATAAATATTAATAAAATTGGTATTAAATATCTTTCCATACTAGTGCTGCAGAACCTAATATGGCTGAGTCTTTATCTTCTAACCCTGATAATAATATATCAACCTTATTTTTATAAAATGGCAATAATTTTTTATTAAATGCTTTTCTTGTTGGTTCTAAAATCCATTTTCCTGAATGGACTAAACCACCTGTTAAAATTATAGCCTCAGGTTGTGTAAAAGTTACGAAGCTGGCAAGTGATTCGCCAAGTATTTTTCCTGTGTACTCGTAAGCTTTTTGAGCAATTAAGTCACCATTGTCTGCTGCTTTTGTAATATCCTCACCATGTAAATTATTATAAGAAATATCTCTAAAAATACTCTCATCCATATACTTTGATATCATATATAAAATAGTTCTTTTAAGACCTGTAGCAGAAACATAAGCTTCTAATCCACCCTTCACACCTAATCCCGTATATCTACTTTTATTTATTGTAAAATGGCCAAGTTCAGCAGCAAATCCTTCTGAACCTTCAAGAAGCTTCCCATTACACACTATTCCACTTCCAAGTCCAGTACCTAATGTTATTACTATAAAATCATTCAAACCTTTAGCATTTCCATAAATCATTTCACCCATTGCGGCACAGTTTGCGTCATTTGATAGAAATATAGGTAGGTTTATTTTCTTTTTTATATCTTTAATAATATTCAATTCACCGTTCCATTTAAGGTTTGCTGGTGTTTTAATAGTTCCTTTTTTTGAGGCGTTAGGAGCTCCAATACCAATTCCTGTAATATTTTTATACTTGGATTCAATCTCACTTATTTTATCCGTTAGGAAATCTATATAATCTTTGAATTTTGTATATTCTTTTGTCCGAAATGATGTTTTATGAGAGCAAATACCGTCCTCTGAGACAACACCAATTTTAGTAATTGTACCTCCAATATCAATTCCTATCGCTTTCTTCATTTCTTTTTAAATTTAAGTATAGCTGAGTTAATACAATACCTTTTCCCAGTTATAGAAGGTCCATCATCAAACACATGGCCAAGGTGACCACCGCAATTATAACAAATTACTTCTGTTCTTATCATTCCGTAGCTTATATCTGTTTTTGTTTTAATGGATTTCTTAGAGAATATATTAGAGAAGCTTGGCCAACCTGAACCAGAATCATATTTTTCATCTGATGAAAATAATTTATTATCACACCCAACGCATTTATAAACCCCTTCTTCTTTATTATACAATAACTTTCCACTAAATGCTGCTTCAGTCCCTTTATTTTTTAAAATATTAATTTGTTCTTTGGTTAACGAATTTTTCATTTCAACAGCAAAATTAGTAATATTGAATTAAACTACATCCTATAGTTAATATGAAAATTAAAGGTGATGCAATTGTTCTTACTGGTGGTAAATTTAATTCTAAATCTGCTAAGACTGCTCATGGTTTATTGAGGGGTTCCAAAAGATTTAAAATAAAGTCAGTAATTGATAAGTCTCATGGTGGAAAATTTATTCACATTGACAAAAACGGAATGATTGATATTGTTTCAAATAAAACAGAAATACCTGTATTTAAAGATTTTAAATCATTTCTTGAATCAAATATTAAAGTAGATTTTTGTGTTATTGGAGTAGCTTCAGCTGGTGGGTTATTACCTGATGATATGCGAGAAGATGTTATATTATCTCTAAAAAATAAAATTTCAATAGTGAATGGTTTACATTCAATCCTAAGTGAGGATAATGATCTTAAAAAGATATGTTTAAAATATAATTCTAATATTTATGACATAAGAAAGTCGAAACCTAGAGAGAAGCTTAGCTTCTGGTCAGGTAAAATTTATGAAGTATCCTCTAAGAAAATTGTTGTTTTGGGTACTGATTGTGGTTTAGGTAAAAGGACAACCGCAAAAATGATTGTTGAGGAATTAGAAAGAAATAATATTAAGTCGGATATGATTTATACTGGTCAAACTGGATGGATGCAAGGTTGGGACTTTGGGTTTGTATTTGATTCCACTCTAAATGACTTTGTATCTGGTGAACTAGAAGAATCTATTTATAGGTGTTTCTTAAAGAAAAAACCTGAATATATATTGATTGAGGGTCAGGCAGCTCTAAGAAACCCTTCTGGTCCCTGTGGTACTGAATTTTTAATTTCTGGTAATGTTGATGGAGTTATTTTACAGCACTCGCCTAAAAGAAAATTTTATGATGGGTGGGAGCATGTAAACGCAGTTATGCCTTCACTACTCTCAGAAATAGAATTAATCAATTCTTTTGATAAGGAGGTTTTAGCAATAACTCTTAATACTCAAGGAATGACAGAACAAGAAAAACTTTACCATAAAAAAATTATTTTTGAGGACCTTAAAATACCTGTTTTCTTACCAGTTGACGAGGGATTGAATGGTATAAGTAAAGTATTAAGCGATAAATATGATAATTGATAAAATTGAGATTGATACTATTGATATTGATCTAAAAAGACCATATACTATAGCTTATAAGACCACCTCATCCATCAAGACACTGGTTGTTAAAATTATATTATCTGACGGATCTTTTGGTTTAGGAGCATCAAATATATCAAAGTATGTTGTTGGATTAGATACTATGGATTCATATAATAATTCAAAAGAATATATAGATCACATAAAGGGAAATGATATTGATTCTTTCTGGATGATTATTAACGATATAGAAAACAAATTTGTAGGTGATCCAGGATCAAAAGCTGCTTTTAATATTGCTATATATGATGCCTTTTGTAAAAAACATGGTATTTCTATTGGAAAATTTTTGGGAAGAAAAATTAAATCTCTACCAACATCTATAACTGTAGGAATTAAAAATATTGAACAAACAATATCTGAAATTAATGAGTATGTGGGTTTAGGCTTTAAGTATATTAAAATAAAATTAGGAAATGATGTCGATGAAGATATAAGAAGAGTAAATATTATCAATGAGACATTTGGTAATACAATTAAGATAAGAATTGATGCAAATCAAGGTTGGTCTTTGAATGATACTATTAAGTTTTACGATGAAACTAAACAGATTGAGTTAATTGAGCAACCAATATCTGTTGATAGTTTAAATAATTATTTAAAATTACCATCTAAAATTAAAGATAAAATAGCTTTAGATGAAAGTCTCGTTAATTTTGATGACGCAATTAAATTATCAAGAGATAACTACGGTAAAATTTTTAACATTAAATTAATGAAATGTGGTGGGATAACTAGTGGTCAACAAATAGCAAATCAAGCATATTATAATAATATTGATTTGATGTGGGGATGTAATGACGAAAGCATTGTAAGCATATCAGCTGCATTGAATACAGCACTATCATTTAGTAATACGAAGTATCTTGATTTGGATGGTAGTTTTGATTTAGAAAAAGATATTGTTACCGGAGGGTTTAAGTTGAAAAATGGTTTTCTTCAGCCCTCAGATAACCCTGGATTGGGAGTAAAATTAATATAGATGAATAAATTTATTTTAATATTTCTATCCTTCCAATTCTCATTGTATGCACAGAACGAATCTCTTAAAACAAAGGTAGATTCTATTATGTACTCCGCAATAAGATTAAATGCATTTCCAGGAGCACAAATTGTTGTTTTGAAGGACGGAGAAGAGGTTTTAAATAAAAGTTATGGTTATCATACATATGATAGTATAAACAAAGTGACAATAAATTCTATTTATGATTTAGCATCAATCACTAAACCAACTGCAGGTGCATTTGCTTTAATGGACTTATATAAAGACAGTCTAATAGATATTAACTCTCCACTAAGTAATTATTTAAAATATTTTAAAAATACTAGAGTAGGAGACACTAAAGTTATAGATTACTTACAGCATATATCAGGTATTAGATCGTGGATTCCATTTCATGAAACTACAAAAAAAGACAATGGTGATTTTAAAAGAAAAACACTTTCATTTATTTATAAAAAAAAATATAATATAAAGCTTAGTGATAGTTTATATCTGTATAAGAAATATAAAAAGGAAATATATAAACAAATTAAAAACACCAATTTTATAGAAGGTGATACAGTCTTATATTCTGGACTCTTCTATTATTTAATACCTGAAATAGTTAAAAATATCACAAATGATAGTTTTGATTCATATCTGGAAAAAATCTATAATAGATTAGAATTAAAAACAATGGTTTTCAATCCTTTAAAAAAATTTAAATTAGATCAAATCGTTCCAACTGAAGATGATAATTTTTTTAGGAATTTTCAAATTCATGGTGTTGTCCATGATGAGGGAGCAGCAATGATGAATGGTGTCTCAGCAAATGCTGGATTATTTTCTACAGCAACAGATATATCAAAATTTTATCAAATTTTTTTAGATGGAGGAGGTGATGGTAATATTCAATTAATTGATAAGGAGGTTGTGAATTTTTTTACTGAATATGATAATGTAAATCAACACTTTTATAGGGGTTTAGGTTTTGATAAACCAAAACCTGTATATGATATAGATAAGTGTACTTACTCAAGATATGTTTCTGATTCAAGCTACGGGCACTCAGGTTACACTGGCACATTTTTTTGGGTTGATCCAGCCCATAACATAATTTATGTTTTTTTATCAAATAGGGTTTACGACTCGAGGGAAAACAGACAGATTTATGAACTGAATGTAAGAACAAATATTCATGATTTAGTTTACGAAAATTTAGTTGAATAGAAGTCTAATATTTATTTTTAATTCATTAATGGATTATATAAAACTTTATTGTATATAATAAGTATATAATTATAAATAAGCTATATGAAAATTTTAATATCACCTTCTAAAACCTTAAGCTTCGATACTGAAGTTAATTGTGAAATCAAATCGAAAAGTAGATTAATTGAGGAAACAAAAATTCTACATAAAATTTTATTAGAATATTCTTCTGAGGATTTAAAAAGTCTTATGAATGTAAGCGATAAGATTGCAGAGTTAAATTATTCTAGATTTAAAAATTGGGAGGACCCAATATCATCTGATAATTCACGACAGGCAGTTTATGCTTTTAAAGGTGATGTTTATTCTGGACTAGATGCTGATAGTATCAAGAAAGATAAATTTGAATACCTACAAAGCTCATTGAGAATTATATCTGGATATTATGGTTTACTTAGACCATTTGATCAGATTCTTCCTTACAGACTTGAGATGGGTACCAAATTAGAAAATAATAAAGGTAAAAATTTGTATAAGTTTTGGGGAGATAAAATAACTGATATATTAAATGCAGATTTAGATTCTAAAGATGTAGTTGTAAACCTTGCTTCTGAGGAGTATTTTAAGTCTATAAATAAGCACAAAATCAACTCTAAAATAATTACTCCCGTATTTAAGGAATTTAAAAATGACTCATATAAAGTAATAGCTATATATGCTAAGAAGGCAAGAGGATTGATGTCAAGATTTCTTATAGAAAGACAATCTCATAACTCTGATGATATTAAATTATTTAATGTTGGAGGGTATTCCTATGATAGTAATTTGTCAAGTGAAAATGAATTTATTTTTACGAGATAGTAGCGAGAGGGGGAATTGAACCCCCGACCTCCGGGTTATGAATCCGACGCTCTAACCACCTGAGCTATCTCGCTAAAAGTAGGCAAATCTAGATATATTATTATTAATAAAGAAAATGTTTTTGGTTCTTAAAATTTAATATATATTTAAAGCATTGATAAAAAAAAACCCAATGTCAAAACAGAAATTTGTAGGTGAATATCCCATTAATGCGTCAAGGAAAATGCTTTTTCCATACCTCAGTACAGCAACAGGTTTATGCCAATGGTTCGCTGATGATGTTAATATTAATAATATTGATAAGACCATGATTTTCATTCTAGATGGTGAGGAGAGAATAGCAGTGATTGACTCAATAAAAAATAATAGGTATGTCAAGTTTAGGTTTCCAAATGAAGACGAGAAACCTAAAGAGAATGATACTTTAGAGTTTAGATTGGAAATTAATGAGTTAACTCAGTCTGTTTTTGTGAGGGTTGAGGAATTTACAGATACAGATGACCTTGATGAATCCTACCAGATTTGGGAAAACCTTCTTTCTCAGTTAAAAGAAATAATTGGAGCTTAATTTCTTAAAAAATTGAGAAAAACTGATTCGTTAATTTTAAGATCGTTTTTAGGTCCTTTTTTTATTACATTCTTTGTAGTAGTATTTATCTTATTGCTGCAGTTTATGCTTAAGTATTTTGATGATATTCTAGGTAAAGACTTAAGCTTTGGAGTACTGTTGGAATTTTTATTTTATTTCTCGGTTAGAATCACTCCTGATGCATTACCTCTAGCTGTTCTTTTATCTTCAATAATGACTTTTGGAAACCTTGGGGAAAATAATGAATTAGTTGCAATAAAAAGTTCAGGTATATCTTTACTTAGGATGCTTTCCCCTTTATTTGTTGTATCTGTATTTTTAACCTTTTTTGCTTTTTATTCAAATAATAACTTTGTACCTAAAGCAAACCTTAAAGCTTTAAGTCTGTTGTATGATATAAAAAGAAAAAAACCCTCAATGGACTTAAAGGAGGGTCAATTTTATAATGGAATTCCAGGATATACAATAAAAGTTCAAAAGAAAATTGATGATAAGTTATTAAAGGGAGTAATGATATATGATCATATTACCTATCCTGGTAATAATAGGGTAATACTATCTGATTCTTCAATGATGTATTCGATCCTTGACAACAGATATTTGGTATTTGAATTATTTAACGGAAATTCTTTTACTGAAATTCCATCCAATAGAAATAATTTAAATGAGATAAATCAGTTTTATAGAAATAAATTTTCATTTATGAAAATGGTTTTTGATATGTCTTCTTTTGATTTAAAAAGAACTAAAGAAGAGCTTTTTGCTGGAGATTATAGAATGAAAAACATTCAGGAGCTCACTAATTCTATTGATTCATTAGAATATAATAAAAGTAAGCAAAAGTATGTGATGCTTAAAACCTCTTCTGCATTTTATGATTATCACATGAAAAATAATTTTATTTTTCCAAAAGATGTGCAATACATGAGAGATGAACTTAATGAGTCTGATAAAGTATTAGATTTTTATTCTGAGAAAAGTGAATTATTGAAGATTGATAAAAACTATTATGATTCCTTAGTAAATAAGTTAAGGTCGAACAGTTTAACTTATACAAGAGCATTAAATAGTGCTCGTAATATCAAGACCAATCTAAGTATTAATGCTGCAAAAATAAAATCTCAAGAATTTGAAATAAATAAAAATGAAATTGAATTAATTAAAAAATATGCACAGGCATTTGCTTGCATATCTATGTTTCTTGTCGGTGCACCCTTAGGAGCATTAATTAAAAGAGGGGGTCTTGGTATTCCTGTTATCATTTCAATTCTTTTTTACATTGTATATTATGTATTGAATATTCTTGGTTTGAAATGGGCAAGAGAAGACCTTATTTCTCCATTTTTAGCTGCTTGGATGTCAAATTTATTAATATTTCCTCTAGGTATACTTTTACTATATTTAGCAAGGAGAGATTCTAGAATTTTTGATTATAACATTATCGAGTCAATAAAAACTAGATTTTTAATATTTCAGAAAAAACAATAAATATTTTTTATACATTTTAATTTTCATATTTTTGCCACGAATTAAATAAACAATATTTTAAACTTTGGCTAAGCATGTATTTAGATAAAGACGAGAAACAAGAGATTTTTAAAAATCATGGTCGGTTAAAGAAAAACAATGATACTGGTTCTGCTGAATCACAGATAGCTTTGTTTACTTATCGAATAAAACACCTTACTGAGCATTTACAAATTAATAAAAATGATCACTCATCAAGAATGGGGTTGTTAAGGTTAGTAGGTAAAAGAAGAAAGTTACTTAATTACCTCTCATCAAAACATATTGAGAGATATAGAGATATTATAGCAAAGCTTGACATTAGGAAATAATATTATTTTTCCTTCTTTTTCTTTATTCTATAGACTGATATCAATAAAATTATACAAATATGATAAAACCAATAAATGTAAGTACAAAGCTTCCTGATGGAAGAGAAGTTTCCATTGAAACTGGAAAGTTAGCAAAACAAGCAGACGGATCTGTAGTTCTCACGATGGGTAAGACCATGATAATAGCTTCAACTGTTTCAAAAAAAGATGCAATGGATAATGTGGATTTTTTACCACTATCTGTAGATTACCAAGAAAAATTTGCTTCAGCAGGTAAGATACCTGGAGGTTTTTTAAAAAGAGAAGGTAGGCTTTCAGATCACGAAGTTTTAATTTGTAGGTTAGTTGACAGGGTTTTAAGACCTTTGTTTCCTTCTGATTATCATGCTGATACCCAAGTTGTTTTAAATTTAATTAGTGCTGATAAAGATGTTTTACCAGACGCCCTTGCAGCCTTAGCTGCATCAGCCGCTTTGACCGTTTCAGATATTCCATTCAATGGACCAATATCTGAGGTTAGAGTTGTTAAATCTGAAGGTAAATATATTGTTAACCCTACTCCAGAACAAATTGAAAAATCTACCCTCAATCTTATGGTAGGTGCCTCACATGATAACATATGTATGGTAGAAGGTGAGTCCAAAGAAGTATCTGAGGACGAAATTGTTGAAGCACTTAAAGTTGCTCATGAAACAATTAAATCTCTATGTAAACTTCAGAATGACTTATTAAAAAAAATAAAAAGTAATGGAAATAGGGAGTATTCTCATGAAAATTCTGATGAAGACCTTCAAAAAGATATTCAAGATAAAACTTATAATGATCTTTATAAAATTGCCGAAAAAGGTATAGCTGATAAAAAGAAAAGAGGTGAGGCTTTTAATGAGGTAAGAGAAAAATATTTATCAAGTATCGAGAATAATGAAGACTTTGATGAGTTTTTATTCAAAAAATATTTTCATGATGTAGAAAAAGATGCAATTAGAAATGCTGTTTTAGATAAAAAAATCAGATTAGATGGTAGGAAATTAGATGAAATAAGACCAATATGGTCTGAGGTAGACTACCTTCCTAATGCTCACGGTTCATCAATTTTTACTAGGGGTGAGACCCAATCCTTGACATCTGTTACATTAGGAACAAAACTTGATGAGCAGATGATTGATGGCGCTATGAATTCTGGATATAATAAATTTATATTACATTATAATTTTCCTGGTTATTCAACTGGTGAAGTTAGACCAAATAGAGGAGCAGGTAGAAGAGAAATTGGACATGGTAACCTTGCACTTAGAGCACTTAAAAATATGTTACCTTCAGATGAGGATAATCCTTACACAATAAGAATTGTCTCAGATATTCTTGAATCTAATGGATCTTCTTCCATGGCAACAGTTTGTGCAGGTAGTTTAGCACTTATGGATGCGGGTGTTGAAATTAAAAAGCCTGTTTCAGGAATTGCTATGGGAATGATTTCTGATTCAAAATCCGGAAAATATGCTATTTTATCTGATATATTAGGTGATGAGGATCACTTAGGTGACATGGATTTTAAAGTAACAGGTACTGAGGATGGTATTACAGCATGTCAGATGGATATAAAAATAGATGGTTTGTCCTATGATATCCTATCAGAAGCATTAAATCAAGCCAAAGAAGGTAGATTGCATATTTTGAAAGAGATGTCTAAAACTATGAAGGGTTCAAGATCTGATTTGAAAGCTCATACTCCAAGATCTCACAAAATGTCTATTCCTAAAGATATGATAGGTGCTGTTATAGGTCCTGGAGGTAAAATAATTCAGGAGATTCAAAAAGAATCTGGTGCCACTGTTTTAGTAGAAGAGGTTGATGATCATGGTGTTGTTAATATTTTTTCTTCAAACCAAGAAGATATGGATAATGCTGTTGAAAGGGTTAAAGCTATTGTTGCTGTTCCTGAAGTTGGTGAAACATATGTTGGTAAAGTTAAAACAATTAAGGATTTTGGAGCATTTATAGAGTTTATGCCTGGAAAAGATGGTTTACTTCATATATCTGAAATTAAATGGGAGAGGGTAGAGTCAATGGAAGGTATTTTAGATGAAGGAGAAGAAATTAAAGTAAAGTTAATTGAAGTTGATAGAAGAACTGGTAAATTTAGACTCTCAAGAAAAGCTTTGATTCCAAAACCTGAAAAATAAGATTTTTATGTCACCAAAAGATGTTGATGTTTTAATTATAGGATCTGGACCAGCAGGATATACTGCAGCAATTTATACTTCAAGAGCTGGATTAAAAACCATATTATATAAAGGAGATCAACCTGGTGGTCAATTAACTATTACCTCGGATGTTGAAAACTATCCAGGCTATCCAGAGGGTATAATGGGGCCTCAGATGATGATAGATTTTGAAAATCAGGCATCTAGATTTGGTACTGATATAAAAAACGGTATGATCAAAAGCGTAAATTTTTTGGATAAAAACCTTCAAGCAATTGCAGAAGATGATACATTAATAAATCCGAAAACAATTATAATTTCAACAGGTGCATCTGCCAAATGGTTAAATTTAGAATCTGAACAAAGATTAAATGGTAAAGGAGTATCTGCATGTGCAGTTTGTGATGGTTTTTTCTTTAAAGATCAGGTCGTAGGAGTTGTTGGTGGAGGAGATACTGCTGCAGAGGAGGCTTTGTATCTTTCAAAACTTACTAAACAAGTGAATCTCATTGTAAGAAGAGATGAAATGAGAGCTTCCACAATAATGCAAAATAGAGTTCTTGATAATAAAAAGATTAATATTTACTGGAATTCTGAGGTCAAGGAAGTTCTAGGTGATGATTTCGTGACTGGTATTGATATTATTAACAATAAATCAAAAGAGATATCAAACATAAAGTTGAATGGTCTATTTATTGCTATTGGTCATAAACCAAATACAGATATCTTTAAAGATTATCTAAATATGGATGAGAGTGGTTATATCAAGACAATTCCTGGTTCCACAGAAACCAATATTAAAGGTGTTTTTGCTACTGGTGATGCACAAGATAATATATATAGGCAAGCTGTGACTGCTGCAGGGTCTGGTTGTATGGGAGCATTAGATGCAGAAAGGTTTATTTCAAATAATTATTAAATGAATGTTGACATACTTGTTATTATGGCTCATCCTGATGATGCAGAGTTGTGTTGTTCTGGTACCATACTTGCATCTATTAATCAAGGTTTAACTGTTGGATTAGTAGATTTAACAAGAGGAGAGTTAGGTACTAGGGGAGATGAACAAATTAGATTATTAGAATCTAAAAATTCATCTGATTTACTAGAATTAAAATTTAGAGATAATTTAGAGTTTAGAGACGGTTTTATTTCTGATGCTGAAAATTATATTAATGAGATAATCAAAAAAATCAGAAAATATTCTCCTAAAATTATTATAACTAACTCAAAAAAAGATAGGCATCCAGATCATGAAAATACATCAAAAATTGTAAAAAAAGCTTGTTTTTTGTCTGGTTTAGTTAAGTATAAGACTAAATTAAATAATAAAAATCAACAACCGCATAGACCAAAATTAATATTATATTCAATTCAAAATGATTACATTGAGCCTGATATTATTATTGATGTATCTAATTTCTTTTCAAAAAAAATGGAATCAGTAAAATGTTTTAAAAGTCAGTTTTATGATCCGGAAAATAGTGAACCTAATTCATTTATATCGTCTTTAGAATTCCTTGATTTTGTAGAGTCAAGATCTATAGAAATGGGACATAAAATAGGTACAAAGCACGGTGAGGGCTTCACCTTAGATAATCCTGTTTCAATAAATAGTTTATCAAACATTATTTAAGGGTATAGTTTTTTTATTATCCAGTCATCATTATTTTTTGAATAAATTATTCTATCATGCATTCTCGATTTTCTTCCTATCCAAAACTCAATTGAATCAGGAACTATTATGTATCCCCCCCAAAAATCCGGGAGAGGTATTTTATCATCTAAAAACTTTTTTTCATATTCTAAAAATCTACTATTTAACTCTTTTTCGTCTTTAATTTCAGAGCTTTGTTTAGATGCCCAAGCAGCTATTTTACTTTTTCTAGGTCTACTTTCAAAGTATTTTTTCGATTCTTTTTTGCTGATTTTTGAAGCTTTTCCTTTTACGATAATTTGTTTTTCAATTTCTTTCCATAGAAATACTAATGAAACGTTATTGTTGTTATTTATATCGACTCCTTTTCTACTATTATAATTTGTATAAAATATAAAACCTTTTTCCTTGACCCCTTTAAGTAATACTGTTCTTGAATTAATTTCACTAGTATCAGAAAATGTAGATAATGTCATTGCGTTTGGTTCTAAAATGTTATTTTCTTGAGCACTTTTAAACCATATTTTAAATTCATTAATTGGATTATTATTGATTGTATGTATATTTATTTTTTTACCTGAATAATCTACTCTTAAATTTTGAATTCCTTTCATTATTATTTTAAATTATGTAAAAATGAATTTCGATTATTTTAACTATAAATCCAATAATAAGGTCAAGAAAGGAAGTATTATTTTTTCTCAGCCGCTCATGGATGACCATAATTTCAAAAGATCTATAATATTAATATGTGAACACAATACTGACGGAAGTTATGGTTATAAATTAAATGATAAAATCGATTCCAATACCTTAGATGTTGGAGTTGAAT
>CEOP01141497.1_pt1 | contig 16082 bp, 15 predicted proteins | sample 361301 | NCBI WGS metagenome assembly CEOP01 (sample SAMEA2619548, study PRJEB7988) | marine metagenome | biome: marine biome (ENVO:00000447); feature: deep chlorophyll maximum layer (ENVO:xxxxxxxx); material: "saline water (ENVO:00002010), including plankton (ENVO:xxxxxxxx)" | depth 55 m
GCATTAGCAGCTGCTTTATCAACAGCTGCTGGACTCCTATTAGTTATTTCTTCCTCAATTTCTCATGATTTAATGAAAAAAATATTAATGCCAAAAATCACTGAACGTCAGGAATTATTTTTTGCTAGATGTGCTGCGGCTGTTGCAATTTTTATAGCAGGATTATTTGGAATATACCCTCCTGGTTTTGTAGCTCAGGTAGTTGCATTTGCTTTTGGTTTAGCTGCTGCAACTATATTCCCTGCATTATTCTTGGGAATTTTTTACAAAAGGTTGAATAAAGAGGGGGCTATTGCAGGAATGCTTTCTGGACTTATAGCAACAGCAACTTACATCAGCTATTTTAAATTTATTAATCCTGTTTTAAATAGCCCTGATAATTGGTTATTTGGAATATCCCCTGAGGGCTTCGGCTTTCTTGGCATGATAATTAATTTTTGTGTTGCATTAACTGTATCAAGTTTTTATAGTAAACCACCAAAAGAAATCTATCAGATGATAGATGAAATAAGAAAACCATAAATATGAATAAGATAATTGCTGTGATAGGTTCTAACGGAGCTATTGGGAACTCAATTTCAGAAAATCTCTTGAATGATGATTCTGTTGATTGTGTTTATAAGTTTGCCAGAAATACTAAAGACAAAGATACTGAAAAAGTAAAGAATATTTCAATTGATATAGAAGACGAAGAATCAATAAAAACAGCTGTTGAAAAATTACCAGATGATATTAGATTTGATTTAATCTTCGTTGCAACCGGTATTTTGCATAATGACGACGACATATTCCCAGAAAAAAGTATTAAAGATATTAATTCTTATAGGCTTCAGAAGGTACTTTTAATAAATACTATTGGACCAACCTTGATTGGTAAATATTTCATTCCTTTCTTAAGAAAAGATGCAAGAAGCACTTTTGCATTTCTAAGCGCTAGAGTTGGAAGTATTTCAGATAATAAATTAGGAGGATGGTATTCATATAGAGCAAGCAAGACTGCGTTAAACCAGATTATCAAAAACTTCAGTATTGAAATAAGAAGATCAAATCCTAATGCTATTTTTATTGGTCTTCAACCAGGAACTGTAAAAAGTTACCTGAGTAAGCCATTCGAAAAAAATGTCAAAGCGGATAGGCTTTTTACGCCTGATTATAGTGCAGAAAGATTACTTCAAGTAATTGCAAGTTTAGACAACAAAGATACTGGTAAGATTTTTGCTTGGGATGGTGAAGAAATAAAGCCATAAAAAAACCCAGCTTGAAGCTGGGTTTTTTGAATAAAAATAAATTATTCTGAGTCGCTAACAGCTGCTACGTAAATAGCTAAACCAAATGCGATTTTGTTTACAAAGTCAGCAAGGTTATAAATTAAGTTAGCATTTGCTATATCAGCACCTGGACCTGTAGCCATCCAATATCCAATAGGATAGATTGCCCAACCCACAGTAACAATTAATCTGATTGTGCCGAAGGCGCTTTGAGCTGCCGCATTACCACTTGAAGCATTAAGTTTGCCAGCTTCACCAGCAAATACTTCATAGATAATATACAACCAAGCAAGTGTTGCGATAACACCACAAACCATAGCATTACTTCCTGTCTCTCCCAAGAATCCACCAATAAGCATAACTAAAGATGCTCCAAGTAGTTTCCAGAAAAGTCCTGAACTAACATTTGTACACACTTTAAGTATTAAGTAGAACTCAATAATTTGAAGTGGAACAGTGATCAACCAGTCAATATATCTATATACAGTTGGAGAAGATCCTTCTCCTGCAGCATATGACTCGACCCACACACCTCTCATATACAAATAATGCCAAAACGCAATACCAGTAACTAATGCAGCAACTGATAGTGATGTTTTCCATTTACCATGAACTCTGTCTCTTTCTACAAGAAAGAATACAGTAGCAGCAAGCATTGCAGCTGTTACCAGCCAAAATGATACTCCAGTCATGTCAGCTGTATCTAAATCAGCTGCAGCAAAAACAGGTAGCGCAAGAGCACCAACCATTGTTAATAAAAATTTCATATATAACTCCTTAGTAAGTAAGTAAGAGTAATTATTACTCTCCCCCGTAATATACAAGTGTCTATGATACAAAAATCTAAAAAATGTATCAAATTTATCTTTATTTATTAAATTGTTTTATTGATATTATTTTGACTACAGAACAATATTTAGTATGATTTCTAATTATGAAAGTAGCAATTTATCCAGGATCATTTGATCCAATCACATATGGACATATGGATATCATTGACAGAGCATGTGGGCTATTTGATAAAATAGTAATAGCTATTGCAAAAAATGATGCAAAAAATCCTTTATTTTCTTTAGAAGATAGAATCAAACTTGCAACTTCAATATATAAAGATAATTCTCAGGTCGAAGTAGTCGGTTTTCCAAGGCAACTAACCGTAGATATTGCAAAAGAACAGAAGGCTTGCGCAATAATAAGAGGACTTAGAGCCGTATCTGACTTTGAATATGAGTTTCAATTAGCAACAATGAATAGATCTCTTGCGCCAGATATTGAAAGCATCTTTCTTACCCCAAAAGAAAGCTTAATTTATGTCTCTTCAAGCTTAATAAAAGAAATATGTGATCTTAAAGGCGATATTACTAAATTTGTTCATCCTTCAGTTGAACAAGCTCTAAAAGCAAAACTTGATACTTAAATTTGACAATTATTGCACGAATAGGTTGCTCGTTTAGCAATAACAGTCCTAATTATTTTTTGATGACAAATTTTACAACCCTTATCTTCCTTACCATAAACATTTAATTCAAGATTAAAGTAGCCCTCACTCCCATCAGCTGAATAAAAATCTTTAAGTGTCGTGCCTCCCTTTTTAATAGCATATTTAAGAATTTTCCTTATAGATGTAACTAAATTTTTACATTCAGTCATTGAGACATTTTTAGATGGCCTATCTGGTTTTATCTTTGCAAGAAAAAGACTTTCTGATGCATATATATTTCCCACGCCAACTATTTTTCTTTGATCCATAATTAGTTTCTTTATATTTAAATTACTACTCTTGCAAAGCGTAGCCAGATAATCTTTATTAAATGATTTTGATAAAGGCTCAATACCAAGGTTTTTTATTAGTCTATGCTCATGAGGGTTTCTTGTTAAATGAATAGAGCCGAATCTTCTTGGATCATTAAATACTATTTTTTCATTCTCAAAGATAAGTTCTACATGATCATGCTTTTTAAAATAATTATCTTTGATTTTTTGAATTCTTAATTTTCCTGACATTCCCAAGTGAATCATTAGGCATTGATCTTCAAAAAATATCAAAATATATTTTGCCCTTCTTGTTATATTCTGAATAAATTTATTTTTGACAAATTCTTCAACTTTTTCTTCAACTTTCCATCTAAGATTTTTATTGTTTACAATAATTTCTTTGAGAACATTCTTCTCAAACTTATTAATTGCCCTGACGGTTGTTTCAACCTCCGGCAATTCAGGCATGATCTATTTCAGAAGGTTATTAATGTCTTTAATATTGCTAGGGCTAATAGTGCCTGCCGCCAAAGCTAATCTTAAATTAGCAAGTATGTAATCATATTTGGCATTAGCTAGATTTTTTTCTGCACTGTAAAGATTTTTTTCAGCCTGAAGTAAGTCTACGACATTTCTTGTTCCCACTTTATAACCTACCTGAGTAGCTTCAAGTGCACTTGTTGCTGAAATTACTGCTTGATTTTGAGCAGTAACATTTGCAACTAAAGTTACAACATTAGAAAATTGCGACCTTACTTCTTGAATAATTCTTCTTTCTGCAAATAATGTGTTTTCATCTGCTTCATTGTATTGCGAATATGCTTGTTTTCTTCTAGAGCTAACAGCTCCTCCTTGGAAAATTGGAATACTCATTTGAATAGCGTAGTTTCTTCTTCCAGTAACCGCGGGGATCGGGATACCTTGACCATTTATTTCAAAACCCTCGTAATTAAATTGATTGGTTTCTGATTCTGTACCAGTTCCTACAATATCAATCTTTGGAAGGTGATTTGAAGCAGCATTTCTTGCATTATTTTTAGCAGCATCTTTTCTTAAATATGAGGCCTTTAGCTGATAATTATTTTTTAAAGCTAATTTAACCCATTCTTCTTTTGAGTTTGGATAGGGCTCAGAAACTGAAAGATCTTCTCCTAGTTCATCCAACGAAAATATCTCTCTCCCTATTAAGGCATTTAGCGCCTCTCTAGCTGAGAATAAATTACCTTCTAAGCTTATTCTCGAAGCCTTGCTTAGATCATATGCAAGTTGAGCTTCTTGCACTCCAGTAATTGCAGAAAGCCCTACGTCATACCTTTGTTGGGCCTGATCTAATTGCTTTTTGATAGCTCTTTCTTCTGAAATTGCTGCATTAAGATTATCTATTGCTCTTAATACTCCAAAATACAGTTCTGCTGTTCTTAATAAGAGATTTTGTTGTTCATATGCAAAATCAGCCTCAGCTGCATTTGTTAATGATTTTGATCTCTTAAAGTTAAACCATGTATCTAACCTAAAGAGAGGCTGAGTAACTCTAGCTGATTTTGAGAAAGAATTATATTCTTGTTGCAAAATATCATTCTGGTAATACTCATTCCAATTTGTTGACCCACTTAAAGTTATACTTGGAAATAAAGCAGCTCTACCTTGCACAACAATCTGCTTATCAGCAAGATATGAATACTCGGCAGCTCTATAAGAAGGATCATTTTCAAGCGCCTCATTATATATTTCTAGGATATTCTCAGATTGTAAATGCGAACATAATAGAAAAACTGCAAGAAACTTTTTATAAAAAGTAATTTTCATCTGCATATTCTAACTCATTAATTAAATGTATGCAGTGTAAACATTTTAATTATCGATATAACTATAAAAATAACTAAAAAATTTAAATTAAAACGTTTTTTTTATTTGTTTAGAGTAGAATGAATTACAAATTAAAAAACTTTTATGAAAAATTTTATTAAAGAAAGTTTTTATAGATTAATTCATAGGGCAAATTAGATTGGCCAAGAATACATACGACTCAAAAGCAATTGAAGTTCTTTCTGGATTGGATCCTGTTAGGAAAAGACCTGGAATGTATACAGACACATCCTGTCCAAATCATTTAATACAAGAAGTGCTTGATAATTCAGTTGATGAAGCAATAGCTGGACATTGTTCAAATATTAAAATAAAAATAGAAAAAGATGGCCACATCAAGGTTAGTGACGACGGAAGAGGCATGCCTGTTGATATGCATCCTGAACATAACGTAAGTGGCGTTGAATTAATTTTATGTAAATTACATGCTGGGGCTAAATTTTCTGGCGAAGAATATAGTTTTTCAGGAGGTTTGCATGGAGTAGGGGTATCAGTTGTAAATGCTTTATCAGATTCACTTCAAGTTATTATAAAAAGAGATTCTAAAGAACATGAGATGCACTTTAGTAATGGAGATAAAAAAAGCGAGTTGAAAGTTGTTGGAGATGTGGGTGTCAGGAACAGTGGAACAACAATAAAGTTTAAACCAAATCCAAAATATTTCGAATCAGATCAAATTAATTTTAAGAGCCTTAAGCATTTATTAAAAGCAAAAGCTGTTTTATGTCCTGGATTAACTATAGATTTTCATTATGAAAAGAAGAAAGAAAAAATTAAGTGGTTTTATGAAGATGGTTTGAAAAGTTATTTAGATGATGCCTCAGAAGGCATTGACTTGATACTTGAAGAATCAATTTTATCTTCAAAAGACACTAAAACACAGCAGGTTGAATTTGTAATTAATTGGTCAAATAAACCACCCAAAAATAAACTTGATGAAACGTATGTCAATTTAATTCCTACATCCCAAGGCGGTTCTCATCTGAATGGTTTTAAATCAGGTTTATTAGAAGCGCTGAAAGAGTTCTGTGATTATAGAAGCCTTCTTCCAAAAGGACTTAAGCTTAATGCAGAGGATGTTATGACAAATGCTATATTTGTAGTTTCTTCAAAAATGCAAAATCCTCAATTTGCTGGGCAGACAAAAGAGAGGTTAGATTCCAAAGATCATATGTCATTTGTAAGTAGCTCAACCAAAGATGTTTTAAGTATTTGGTTCAATAAGCATACAGAGGAAGGAGAAAAGATCGCAGAGCTCGCAATAATCTCTGCTCAAACTAGGGTCAAAGCTTCAAGCGCTGTTGAAAGAAAGAAAACTTTTAAAGGCCCCGCATTGCCTGGAAAATTATCAGATTGTAATAGTGAAGATTTGAATGAGACCGAATTATTTTTAGTTGAAGGTGATTCAGCGGGCGGATCTGCTAAGCAAGCAAGGGAAAGATCTTTTCAAGCAATAATGCCACTAAGAGGGAAAATACTTAACACCTGGGACTTAGAGAGTGATGAAATAATTAAGTCTCAAGAAATAAAAAATCTTTCCACTGCTATAGGCGTTTTGCCAGGAAATGCAGACATTTCTTCTTTGAGGTATGGAAAGATATGCATTCTAGCTGATGCAGATTCTGATGGGCTGCATATAGCAACATTACTTTGTGCTTTGTTTTTGAGACATTTTAGAAGTCTTGTTCAAGAAGGCAGGATTTTTATAGCAATGCCTCCTCTATATAGAATAGACTGTGGTAAAGAAGTTTTATATGCACTAGATGAAACCCAAAAAGAACAAGCTATCAAAGAGTTTAAGAGCAAAAAAGGCAAACCAAAGATTAATATACAAAGATTTAAGGGTCTTGGAGAGATGAATCCCTCTCAATTAAGAGAGACTGTTATGGATCCAGAAACAAGACAGCTTGTGAGACTATCAATATCAGCAACAGATAATGCAAATGCGATGATGGATCTTCTTCTTTCAAAAAAGAATGCGCCTGCAAGAAAAGAATGGCTTGAAAAGAAAGGTTCATTGGTGAGAGTTTAAGTATGGCAAAAGATCAATTTAATTCAATAAGTCTCAAAAAATATGCAGAGGATTCATATCTTAATTACGCAATGTATGTAATTCTTGATCGCGCTCTTCCAAATATTGGAGACGGGTTGAAGCCTGTTCAAAGAAGAATTCTCTATGCAATGTCTGAATTGGGTTTAGATGCATCTTCCAAATACAAAAAGTCAGCAAGAACTGTTGGCGACGTTATTGGAAAATTTCATCCTCACGGAGATAGTGCCGCGTATGAAGCAATGGTATTAATGGCTCAAAATTTTTCATTCAAATATCCACTAGTAGATGGCCAAGGTAATTGGGGTTCACAGGATGATCCAAAATCTTTTGCAGCAATGAGATACACAGAATCAAAATTGACAAGTTTTGCAAATTTGCTTATTAAAGAATTAAAGTCGGGAACCGTAGACTGGCAACCAAATTTTGATGGCTCACTTCTGGAGCCTGTAATTTTCCCATCAAAAATACCAATGATCCTTCTTAATGGAACTTCAGGAATAGCAGTTGGGATGGCAACAGACATTCCTTCCCATAATATTAATGAGGTTATTGATGCAACTATAAATGTTTTAGAAAAACCCAAGTCAGAACTTAAAGACATTTTAAAAATAATAAAAGGACCTGATTTCTCAAATAAATCAAAGATTGTTGCTAGCAAGGAAGAGCTTGAAGAAATGTACTTAACAGGAAGGGGTGGTTTTAAAATTCAAGCAAATTGGAAGCAAGAAAAAAACCAGATAATTATAAATGCATTACCTTATCAGGCATCTGGATCAAAAATTCTTGAACAAATTGCTGAACAAATGATTAACAAAAAACTACCTATGGTTATTGATTTAACTGATGAGGGGGATCATGAGTTTCCGATTAGACTTGCTATTACCCTTAAATCAAATAGAGTGAATGCTGAAGACTTAATGAACCATCTATTTGCATCTACTGATCTTCAAAAATCTTACAGAATGAATATGAATCTTATTTCATTGAGAGGCGGCCCAAAGGTATTTTCCTTAGTAGATTTATTAAAAGAATGGATAGTCTTTAGAAAAGATACTGTTAAAAGAAAGCTTGAGCACAGACTTGATCATGTGAATGATAGGCTTCATATTCTTGAAGGACTTTTAACAATCTTTATTGACATAGATAAGGTTATAAAGATTATTAGAGGGTCTGATGAACCCAAAAAAGATCTTATAAAAATATTTAAATTATCTGAGATTCAAGCAAATGCAATTTTGGATATTAAATTAAGGCAGTTAGCAAAACTTGAACAGATAAAGTTACAAAAAGAAAGAGATGATTTAGTAAGTGAACAGGGTGATATTGAAAAGATTCTTAAATCCAAAGCAAGATTAAAAACTCTTATCAAGAATGAACTAATCCAAATAAAAGAAAATTTTGGGGAAGACAGGAAGTCTCCAATTGTAGAGTCTACCAATGCAAAAGTGTTCTCAGAAGAAGAAACCATAGTCACTGAGCCAGTAACTGTTGTTCTCTCAAAAGCAGGATGGATTAGAAGTGCAAAAGGGCATGACATCGACCCTAAGTCATTGTCATACAGAGGCGATGATTCGTTGCAAGATTTTGCTAGAGGCAAGAGCAATCAGCTGGCTGTATTTTTAGATTCGAATGGTAGAGCTTATTCTATTCCAAGCCACTCATTGCCATCTGCTAGAGGTATGGGCGAACCAATCACAGGAAGACTCAACGCTGATTCTGGTGTTCAGTTCGTCTCTTTAGTTATTGGGAACAATGAAGATAGGTTTTTGATTATGAATTCTGGCGGATATGGGTATATAGCTCATCATGAAAATATGACCTCAAACACAAAAAATGGGAGAGCGTTCATGAAATTGCCAGAAAATGCACAAATGCTTAAATCTATTCCAGTAAGAGAGAATCATACTCATATAGCGGCAGTATCAAACATTGGAAAATTATTAATATTTGAGATAAGTGAGCTACCCATACTAGGAAAAGGTAAAGGAAATAAGATCATAAATATACCAAAAGCCAAATTAGCAAGCAGTGAAGAATTCATGGCTCATGCACAACTCTTGGCCATTGATAGCTCCTTAAAGATTGAAGTCGGAAAGAGATCTGTCACCCTAAAACCAAAAGACTGGTCAGAATATATACTTTCAAGAGCTAAAAGAGGAAAGAAAGTAGGCAAACTTATCAATATTGAAAGACTCACTGAAGAAGTAAAACCTTCTAAAGACGAATCTTAATTATTTAAGGATTATCTAAATTGGTTAAAGTCGAAGAAGTAAATATTGATGATTATTTGATTTCATTAAGTCCAAATAGCTCATTGGTAGGCATATATAGAATTATCTTTTTAACTAGCATTTCTTTTGTATGTATAGGTATCGCCATAGTTTTTTATTTTGTTGGGGCTTCTCTGATACTTCCATTTGCTGGCCTTGAGTTAACAATTCTATTTATTGCTTTTTATCTAAGCTTCAAGTCGAGTAGCAAGCGAGAAAAAATATATATTTCTCAAGAAATTGTAAAGATTGAAAAAGGTATAAATAAAGCAGAGTATTCTTGGAGAGAGTTTAGAACATTCACGTCATTTAATATTCAAGAAGATAAAAATAAAGTGTTGAGACTTAGTTTTAGATCTAAAGGTAAAGATGTTTATGTAGGAGATTTTTTGAATGAAGAAGATAAAAAAATACTTAAAGATAATGTTGGCGAAATAATTAATTCACTAAATTTAGTAAAAGAAAATCTTAATAAATCATAGACACAAAAAATTATGATATATTTATTTCATGAGACCTTTAGTATTTGGTTTAGCAATTGTTGGCTTTCTCAGTTATGCATTATTAATTGGAGCCATAATCATCTGGCCAATTTTTAACATTCTTGCATACCTAAAGGTTCTTTTTTTTCCTAGGCCCATTAGAAAGAGATATGGAACCGATTTGTCTAAACTTAGTAAAGAAAGTTTTAAGATTGAAATCACTGACCAAGATAATAATGATATAAAAAAATATAAAGCTAAAATAAAACGCTTACAAGGTGAATTGAAAACAAAAATTGAATTAATTAATAAAAATATTTCAACTTTAAATTCAAAAGTTTCGAATATAGCAAACAAGATATCAGCACTAGGTAGCATTAAGAAAAATAATGATGGATCATATAGCCAAAGGAGCAGTATAGGTAAGGAGGCCTATTCTTTAGATTCTCAAAAAAAAGATTTTGAGTCGCAGATATATAATCAAAAGCGTGACATCGAACACCTAAAATATGATTGTGAAATTGCTATAGACGATATCAAAGATAATATACATGATATTAAAAATAAGCCCTGGGATGCATGGTATGAATGGCGAGCTCGCTATGCAAGGTATTTGTCGAACAGAAGAGCAATTTTATTTATGTTCATTGGGTTTCCAGTCTTATTTTTTATACTAGGAAATGGAAACTTTGCCTATGGCTTAAATGCCTATGTATATATTTCTTATGTTCAACCAATTTCAAGTTTTTTCGGCCTTGATAATTTTGTTTCCGGATTTTCTTCTTATTTTATAAGTTATGAATATGCTGAATCATTATTGCAAATTTATGAGGCTACATTTTCTTTTTGGTCATGGATTTTTTATGTGCTCACAATGCCTGTCATAACTGGATTATTAGCTTACTTTTCTTATAAATCCCTTACTAAAAAATCAGAAATAGCTGAGCCTGACTTTTACTATTATAGTAATAATTAATTACGGCACCCACTTTTTAAGTTTTTTTGGAGCTAGCAATAATTTTAGATTAGATATTTTTGGTATACCATTTTTAAATTCTGGGAATGCCTCTCCAATTATCAAAGGTCTAAGATAAGCTATTGCTTTAGAATTAATATTAAAGCCATCCTCGCTTATAAAAGACTTTGGTAATTTTTTTTCTACATTGGCTATTTTTGATAAAGGAGATGGTTCTATCTTCCATGTATATTTAGTCGACTTACCTCTCACAATTACTGGCATAACACCATTCATTCCCTGAATAGCATATTTAATAGCATGGACTCCAACTGCTTCGGCATGAAGTAGATCTGTTTTTGATGCGATATGTCTTGCACTTCTTTGAAGATAGTCAGATACAGCCCAATGATTTTTAAGCTTTAATTTTTTAGTAATCAATGATGCTAAATACGGAGCTACGCCTCCAAGCTGAGTATGACCAAAAGCATCTTTTGTATTTGATTCTGCTAAAAATTTACCTTTAGAACTTTTAACACCCTCTGATGTTACTATTACGCAATATCCTTTTTGCTTCACGACATCTTTTACTTTTCTTAGAAACTTTTGTTGATTAAATGTAACTTCTGGAAGAAGAATAATATGAGGTGCATCACCTTTTGAAGTTCTAGCTAATGCTGAAGATGCAGCCATCCAACCAGCATGACGCCCCATCACCTCAAGAATAAAAACCTTAGTTGACGTTTCTGACATTGATTTAACATCAAGAGATGCTTCTAATGTTGATGTCGCAATATATTTCGCTGCAGAACCAAAACCAGGACAAGAGTCAGTTATTGCAAGATCATTATCAACAGTTTTGGGTATAGCAATACATTTAATAGGGTAGTTTAGTTTGTTGCTAATTTGAGAGACCTTATAAGCTGTATCTGCAGAATCGTTCCCACCATTGTAGAAAAAATAACCTATGTTATGCGCCTTAAAGACATCAATCAGTCTCTGGTATTCTTTTTTATTTGTATCAATATCTTTCAGCTTTAATCTGCAAGATCCAAATACCCCTCCAGGTCTTGATTTTAATGATCTAATAGCAGAAATACTTTCCTTTGAAGTATCAATAAGCTCTTCTCTTAAAGCGCCAAGTATCCCATTTTTCCCTGCATAAACTTTTCCAATCTTACCTTTAGATTTTTTGGCTTCTAAGATCAGCGCAGAAGCAGTAGCATTTATAACTGATGTAACTCCACCTGATTGTGCATAAAATGCATTTTTTTTCATTATTTCCCCGCTTATACTTTGAATAAAATTCAAGTATCGTATTATAACTAATATGAGAATACATATCCTAGGTGTTTGCGGAACCTTTATGGCAGGGCTAGCTCAAATACTTAAGGAATCTGGACATAAGGTTTCAGGATCCGATATTCAATTTTATCCACCAATGTCTGATTATCTAAAACAGATTAGCATTGAGACGATAAAAGGTTATCAAGCAGATTTGTTACCAGATGCTGATTTATACGTAATTGGTAATGCATTATCAAGAGGTAATGAATCTGTTGAGATGATATTAGAAAATAAACTACCATTTGTTTCAGGGCCTGAAATGCTTGGCAAAGAATTAAAAGATAGAAATGTTTTTGCTATATCAGGTACTCATGGAAAGACGACTACATCTTATATGCTAGCGCACATTTTGAATGAACAAGGGAGAGATATTGGATTTTTAGTTGGGGGCATTTCTAAAAATTTTAATGTATCTGCAAGGCTAGGCACAGATAAATCTTTCGTAATAGAAGCAGACGAATACGACTCAGCATTTTTTGATAAACGATCTAAGTTTATTCATTATTCACCTACCAACCTGATTATCAATAATATTGAGTTTGATCATGCTGATATTTTCAATGATATAGATGACATAAAAAAACAATTCCATCATCTTATAAAGATCATTCCAAGCTCTGGAAATATTATTTTTTTTAATGATGATGATAATAGCAAAGAAGTTATTGAGACTGGTTTATGGTGCAATAAGATAGCTGTAAATTCTGATTTAATAGATACGAATTTTGAATTAATGGAATTCACAGTAGAGGGAAAGAGATTCTCTATGAAAGAGCTTCCACTAATAGGCGAACATAATTTTAGGAATTATATCAGTGCAATACTTGCTGCTAGGCTTGATGGGGTTGAAATAGAGGATTCTATTAAATCATTAGAAACATTTGAGGGCGTAACAAGGAGAATGGATTTTGTAAAAGAATCATGTGGTATAAAAATTTATGACGATTTTGCACATCATCCGACTGCTATCAAACTTTCAACAGATGCAATACGAAAAAGATATCCGGATAAGCGAATATTAGGTCTAATAGAGCTTGGTTCTAATACGATGGCATCAGGATATCATGAAGAAAGTCTGCTCAAATCTTTTAGCTCACTTGACCAAGCAATATTACTTGATCATAAGAAGGTTTATAAATACAAGAATGCTCACGGATCAATAGATACTTTTTTGTTAGAGCTAAAGGAAAGTATTTATGATTATGATATTATTCTAATAATGACTAACAAAGATAGTCAAAAATTTATTCAACCAATACTTAGTTATCTTGAAGAAAAATAGCTTCCCCATCTTTCCTATAGGTATTGTTGCTTTGCCAGGAACCATACAGAGTCTTCAAATTTTTGAACCTAGATATTTAAATATGGTTAAAGATTGCATGGAAAATAATCATGGTTTTGTTATAACTTTTCAAAAAAAATTAACTAACAAAAATGATTACAAGATTTCTAAGCAGGGCGCTTTTGTTGAAATAGTTGATTTTAATAATCTACCAAATGGGTTGCTAGGGATAACTGTTAAAGCTATAAATAAAGTAACAATTAAGAACATAATTCAACTTAAAGATGGTCTTAATGTTGCAGAAACATATCCTATTGTGGATCCTGAGGTTGACGATCAAGCACTTCTCGCTGAATTTCCAGAAATATCAAATATTCTTTCACAACTGATGAAACACCCAAGAATTGCAGATATGCAAATAAATATTGATTTTAATTCAGCTGATTCTGTTGCATACAATTTGGCTGGCCTTATTCCTATTCCATGGACTTATAAACAAAGCTTATTAGAAGCATTTGATGCTTCTCAAAGACTATCCATACTTTCGAAATATATTGATGAGATTTCGTCAAGTTAGCAAAAATTATATCTTTAAAGGCGGCTGATTAGATTTCTTTCTTAACCAATTAACAGTCTTATATATTTTTGGCATTGCTATTAACTTTCTCTCTAAATAGAACTTTCCTGGATAGTTGCTTAACAGCAAACCTACAAATATTGTAAACATACCTTGACCAGGAAGAAAAAGCATAAGAATTCCTCCAATAATCAAGGTATAACCAAGAATATTTTTAATAATAGTCGATACCAGCCATAACGAAGGATAAGCTATTTTAAATTTTGAGCTGTTTCTATTGATGAAATAATCACTAGGGATTAACGCGACTAACCATTTTATACTAATTAGACTGAATACAAATATCACAAAAGATACTGTCCCAAGCAATATAATATTCACTTTATAAGTTGATATGAATTCATTAGCTAAATCGATGAAGTTAATTTCCAAAATTACTTACCCTTTTGACAATTATGATTTAGTATAACAATTACTATTACATTGATAATATAAATTTATATTGCCTAACAAAAACCTCTCACAAATATTCAACCATAGCCTTATAGAAAGCAAAGCGGAAGATATTCTTTTTCTTGATGTGGAGGGAGTGTCTTCATTTACAGATGAAATAGTTATTGCAACTGCCAATTCTAATAGACATGCAGCTTCGGTATCTGAAAAATTAGTTGAGCATCTTAAAATAAATAATATAAAAGTTATTGGTGTAGAGGGAGAAATTGAATCTGGATGGGTGCTCGTAGATTGCGGAGATGTTGTTGTAAATATTATGAAGAGAGATGAAAGAGATTTCTATGATTTGGAAGGATTATGGGGACAAAGGAATCCCTCTTAAAATTCTTAATAATGATAATTAAGATTTTTACCATTGGCAATAAACTCAATCAATGGGAGTCTGAAGGGATTGAGTTCTACACAAAACAATTACCAAAGAACTTAGAAGTAGAATTTATTAATCTCAAAAGCCAACAGAACAAAAGTTATTCTACAAATGAAGTTATTGAAAAAGAATCTAACACAATTATGTCTAAGATTCCTAAACATGAATACATAGTAGCCTGGGATTCAAATGGAGAAAAAATTACCAGTGAAAGCTTTGCTAATTTTATTTTGGATCATCAAAGAATTAATCCTAACATTTCTTTCATAATTGGAGGCTCATTTGGGTTGTCAGCGACTATTAAAAAAAGATCTGATAGAGTTTTTTCGGCCTCTTTATTAACATTTCCTCATAAATTATTTAGGCTACTATTAGTAGAGCAAATATATCGATCTCATTCAATAATAAACAAGATGCCATATCATAAATGATTGATTTGAACCAAAGGACTTTAGAAAAAAAGAATTTCTTTAATAGACTGATTTTAATCTATGTATTTTTTTTATTTTTATTTGTATTTTTCTTATACAGAACATTTTCTCTTCAAGTTTCAAATTATACAGATTATGAAATAGCCTCTTTACAGAACAAGACTAGAGAAGTTTTAATTCAGCCAATGAGAGGTATTATTTATGATAGGAATGGTGAAATTATTGTAAATAATACTCCGAGCTATAATTTAATAACCAAACCATCTCAAATAAAAGATTTAGAAAGTCACTTTAATAAGATTAGTATGATCATAAGTTTATCTGAAGAAGATATTACGTACGCAAGAGAAAACTTTAATAGAAAAGCTAGATTAAACAGAGAGCTAATCCTAAAAAAGAATTTGACTTTAGAAGAGATTGCGAGATTTGAATCCAGGAAATATAGATTTCCTGATACATTTATAGATGAGAGATACTCAAGAAAAAACTTATACCCAGAATTGTTTTCCCATTCAATTGGCTATGTTGGTAATATGAGTGATGATAGTTTAGAAGAGGTATTAAGTGACCAAAATTTAAAACCCAAAGAAACAATTTTTATATATTCAAATGGGTATCTAACTGGAAAGACTGGATTAGAAAACACTTATGATGATTCCCTTAGAGGCCTTTATGGTAAAAAGATATATGAAGTAGATGCTTCTGGAAAATTATTAAAAGAATTAAAAATAATTCCAGCAACAAATGGAAAAGATTTACATACTTCTTTAGATATTAATAGTCAAAAAGTAGCATTTAAACAACTTAATAATAGAAGAGGGGCTGTTGTTGCTGTAGAAATTGATACTGGTGCAATAGTAACTTATATAAGCTCACCGTCTTTTTCTGTAAATCAAATAACCAATGGAATGTCATC
>CEOP01084178.1_pt1 | contig 16011 bp, 13 predicted proteins | sample 361301 | NCBI WGS metagenome assembly CEOP01 (sample SAMEA2619548, study PRJEB7988) | marine metagenome | biome: marine biome (ENVO:00000447); feature: deep chlorophyll maximum layer (ENVO:xxxxxxxx); material: "saline water (ENVO:00002010), including plankton (ENVO:xxxxxxxx)" | depth 55 m
GCTCGTTATAGTGGTAAAAAATCTTTCGAAGCCACGGATCGGTATGCCGATCTTGCTGATAAAGCAGGGCTTACTCTTACCGAATTGTCACTCGCTTTTGCCAACGATCGTTCATTTGTTACTTCAAATATTATTGGAGCAACTACCCTGTCCCAGCTTGAGGAAAACATTGCGACCTATCAGATAAAATTATCCCCTGAAGTATTAAAAGCCATTGATTCTATAAATGAAGAAATCCCTAATCCAGCACCTTAAAATAAAAATTAACTTTACTTAACACAGTAAATAAACATACTTTCAGCGTAGTGAGTTCTTTAATCTCCAATCCTATTACTTTTTATTGATTTATTAAACCAATCAGATTCTAGGTAGAGCCGCAATTAGTTTTTGGGTATAAACATTTTTTGGGTGGTCATACAATGCATCAGCCTCTCCCTCTTCTACTAAAGTACCTTTTTCCATTACCATTATTCGGTCAGCCATATATTTAACTACGTTCAGGTCGTGGGAAATGAAGAGGTAGGAAAGCTGAAGTTGTTTTTTAAGGTCATTTAATAAGTTCAATACTTGTGCTTGAACAGAAATGTCCAAGGCCGCGACCGCCTCATCTAAGATCAATAACCGGGGCTGGGTTGCAAGTGCTCGTGCGATCACAACCCTTTGACGTTGGCCTCCAGAAAGTTCATGAGGGTAACGGTTATAAAATCCTGCATTTATACCCACTTGTTCTAATAATTCTACTACCCTTTCTCTTCGTTCTTTTTTATCATTTACCAATCGGTGAATCTCAAGTGGCTCAGAAATGGCATCTCCAACGGTTTTTAGCGGATGTAAGGCGGCTAACGGATCTTGAAAAACGAGTTGGATTTCCCTTTTTTTCAAACGATCCAATCCGTTTATACCTCGTCCCTGGTAAAGGATTTCCCCCGAAGTTGGAATATCCAGATTAATAAGTGCTCTACTTAAAGTAGATTTCCCACAGCCAGACTCTCCAACTAAACCCAGAGTCTCACCAGGATAAAGCTTAAAGCTTAGGTTTTTAACTGCCTTTAAGGTTTTATTTTCTTTAAACCAATTTCTAGTCAGAGGATATTCTTTACTAAACCCTTTTACCTCCAAAATCGGAGACTGTGAATAAAGTAGTTTATGCCTTTTTTTTCGAGATGCGGGGCTAATAGACTTAAAGTTTTTTTTGAACAAAGCAAAATCCGCAATGACGGGTAAACGCTCCAAACGTTTATTAGATTGAGGACGAGCAAATAAAAGTCCACGGGTATATGCAGATCTGGGATTTTTAAATAACGTAGCTGTTTTTTCATTTTCAATCAACTCACCCCGATGCATCACCATAACCCTGTCAGCAAATTTTGCAACCAAACTAAGGTCATGAGATATAAATAAAATACTCATTTTATTAGTTTTCTGTTTAGCTTTAAGTAAGCTAAGGATTTCTTTTTGGACTGTTACATCCAAGGCTGTAGTAGGTTCATCGGCAATCAATAATTGAGGGTTACAAATTAAAGCCATAGCAATCATTACCCTTTGTTTTTGACCGCCGCTCAGCTCGTGAGGATAGGCCCTAAAAATTCTCTCAGGATCAGGTAATTGGACCTGTTCAAAGGAAAGGAGAACTCTTATTTTATTGGTATACTTATCGTCATTTTTAAATTTTTGTAACCTTTCCATCACTTGTGGTCCACAACGCATGCTTGGGTTTAAGCTCGACTGAGGTTCTTGAAAAACCATACCCAGGTTTTTACCTCTTATTTCTTCCCAATCTTTTGCAGATAAGGCGGACAAATCATGTTTCCCCAATCGCATTTTTTTACTGGACACCTTCAGTTTAGAGTCTGACAAAAGGCCAGCAATAGATAAAGCTGTTAATGATTTCCCACTTCCAGATTCCCCTACAATTGCTATAATTTCATTTGGGAAAACAGAAAAACTCAACCCCTCTAAAAGCATACTATCTTGGGAATTAATAGTCAAGCCATCAATAAATAGTATAGGTGATTTTGCTTTCATGTAAGTGACAATTCCATTTTCTGTTTTTTCTGTCTCAATTTTTAAAAACTTATTCTTTGAGGTTTTTCAAAATCATCTTTCATTATGTAAGGTAAGCGAAAAACATTACCATCCAAATCACCGAAGTATAATTGTGATTTACTGAATTCATTTGGGTTTCCGTCCGCCCAGAAAAAAATAAAAGGGGATCTACCATCAATTACTTTTCTAACATATGAATGGTTGAACTCACTGGATTTAGTAATCGCTTTTTCTTTTGTCCAATTTTTACCTTTATCTGTAGAGGTCCAAATTTCAATTTCCCCTCCAGCTCCCCATTTTTGGGGAGTATGACCAAAAGGTACAACTAATTCCCATAGATTTTCATTCACCCAAAGGCTTCCCATATCATAATTATGATCAGAAGTAACAATTTCATGTGTAGACCATTTATTCCCTGTCCATAGAGTGACTTCCCATTGGTAAGGAGCACTATTTGGGCCAGGTTCGTGTCCATTACTTTTTAGGTATAAACAAATAGGATTTCCTTTTTTATCATATACCATATCCTTTAAATAAATATTTTTTTTAGTTACTGAATAATTCATTACCCTTGCGGGTGAATTCAAATCAGTCAAGGGAAGCCTCAGTTTAAATTGGTCAACAGTCTGCCATGTATTTCCAAAATCATTGCTCTCCATATAGTACAAGTCAGTTCTCTTATCGACCTCCCCATAAGGGTGTCTATTAAAAAAAGTTCCTACTTTTTGCCCTTTATATTGGGCACTTACTTGGTAATGACCTGAATTTTCTCCTGAACGAACTGGTATGGCAGCCAATAATTTGTCATCAGTCCATGTTTGACCATTCTTAGACTTTTCAAAATATAAATGCCTTATACCTGTGTATTTTGTGAAAAAATTAAACAGTCCAAATTGGGTATTTAAAGGTTGAGGGTAGGTCATTTCTTCCTCAGTTAATTTGACAAATCCGTCAATATTGTAAGGAACTAAACTTTTATATTTAAACCCAGGCCTTTTTCTTCCCCTACCACTAACAAACACCCAAATAAAGCCATCGTCATCAATCAATAATGATGGATTATCATGAGGATCATCAATACCCATTTTATCTGATACGACAAGTGGTCTCGAAACCTCTCCAGTGGAATGGTCATAAACCCCAATCATACACAAAAGATGTTTTTGATCGTAGTCTTTAGTCCCACCGTATACAAAAAAAGTTTTATTAGTCTCCGATGAATAAATTGCTAATGGCCTATGTTTAGCTGTGTAGGTTCCTAGGGCTCCAGAATATTTATCTCCATACTCATATTTTTGATTGAGTTCAAACCAGATAGGCCTATAACCTTCAAATCTTTTATTTTCAATGGATTGTGATAATAAACTATTACCAAATATTGAAACAAAAATCAGTGCAAAGATATTGAAAATGTGACTAGACACTATTTAGGGTATTTAATTTATTTCCATTTTTGTAATTTAAACATTAAGCCCCTAAAGATTTTTAGTCATTTCCAAACCTCCATCTAAATAGAGATAAATATCCTTTGTAAAAAGTTCGCCTCCAGAGCTTCCCCCCACTCCACTTAACTCACCGTCTTTAAGGTGACCTAAGCGAACTACCATAGTATCTATCTCAGGAATAACGATTACGTACTGTCCTAAATGCCCACGCATCATAAAAACTTTTTTTCCTTTGTAGGTGTCTAACCACCATCCATATCCATATTCTGGACTTTCTGGGAATCTGGGTTTAAGTGAGAGGGCAACAAAGGATGAGTCCAAAATTTGTTTTCCATTCCATTGACCATGATTTTTATAAAGCTTCCCAAATCGAGCAAAATCTTGAGCATTGGATGCTAAACAACAAAATGCTTTTTCCATTCCATTTGTATTACTATCCAACTGCCAAAGGGCTCCTTTTGCTCCTAAAGGCTGCCAAAGTTTTTGAAACAAATATTCACTTAGGGTTACTCCAGTTGCATTTTTAATTACCATTGCTAAAAGTTGCGTAGTTCCGCTTTGGTATTTAAATTTTTTTCCTGGTTCTGATGTAATAGGCTGTTCGAGTATTAATTTATTTAAATTTTTTACAAAATAGGATGCAGAGGTAACTGAAAAGGGATTGTAATACTCTTCACTCCACTTTTGTCCTGAAGCCATACTGGATAAGTCTCCAATGGAAACCTGCTCGGCATAGGGACCTTTTAAATCGGGTATAAAATCAATTATCTTTTGATCTAAGCTTTTGATATAACCCTCTTGAATAGCTATGCCCATTAAAGCAGACACTATACTTTTAACCATTGAAAATGAGTTGCTTTTGGAAGATTCATTAAAGCCATCATAATATTTCTCGAACAAAAGGCTGTCATTTTTAAAGACCAAATATGCCACTGTTTTTCTTTTTAGGTTATACTTTTTCAAATCATCATTTATCGAAATGGAATTGTATAATTTATGTTTAGGCCATGAATTTTGAATATTAGCCTCATTAATTGGACTGTTATGAAAACTTTTGTAATCCTCAAGAAATGCAGTTGTGTGTCCCTGTAAATAAATCGTACTTATCCCGGTAATGAGATAACTATACCTGGAGATATATAGAAGCGAAAAAAAAATTGCAAAAGCAAAGCCTGCTTTTGTCAAAGTACGTTTCATTATTTTTATTTACTAAAATACGCTAATTTATTTTGGTTAACCAGAGTGCTAATGAAGTAGTCGCTTTATTTATTTCTAACATAAATACCTAATCATAGATCCATTGATGCAAAAAATAAGTAAAGTCAATTGAAAATAAACTTTAAGCTCTAGTTTACGCTACGCATTTTTACATTTTTGAATCACGAAACTCTTTACCAGCTTTTTGATAAATTATTTTTGTAATACTGGAATAATGTAAAAGAATTTTTAACATTCTAATCTGAAAGTCTATACTATTAATTTTTTAAGGAAGATTTAACTGGGTTATAGTGCATTCAAAAATTCAATTATTTTTTAATAATTCACTTCATTAGCTATGATGAATCATCTATGTACTCATTTATCTAGACAAAAAAGATAATCCCTTAAATAAACTTTATTCATTATAATTAAATTTCCTAGGATACTTTTTTGGAACATTTCACAATATATCAAGTAGAGTTCAATTCAAAGGATTTAAAAAAAGTTTTAATAAAAATCCCTAAATTTTATATGATTCATTATTTATGTTAGCAAATTAATGTAGCTGCTTCCTTTGCGTGATAGGTAGCAATAAAATTAGCTCCTGCTCTTTTAAAGGCCAATAACTGTTCTAACATGACAGCATCGTGGTCCAACCAACCCTTTTCGGAGGCTGCCTTAAGCATTGCGTATTCTCCACTTACCTGATACACCGCAATGGGAACATCGACATTATCCCTTATTTCACGTACGATATCTAAATTGGTTATTCCAGGTTTTACCATAACAATATCAGCACCCTCGTCAATATCTCTTGTTGTTTCAGTAATTGCCTCCAATCTATTAGCAGGATCCATCTGATAGGTTTGTTTATCACCAAAACCTGGAGAAGAATCTAAAGCCTCACGAAAAGGACCGTAAAATCCCGAAGCGTATTTAGCGCTATAACTCATTATACCTATATTAAAGAAACCAGCTTTCTCAAGGGTTGTTCTTATACTTAAGACCCTTCCATCCATCATATCGCTTGGCGCTACAAAGTCAGCTCCTGCATGAGCATGACTTAAGGCCATTTGGGATAAAACTTCAATAGTTGGATCATTCAAAATTTTATTATTTTCTACTATACCATCGTGCCCAAAGGAGGAATAAGGATCGAGAGCTACGTCAGTCATTACGACCATTTCGGAAACGGTAGATTTAATTTCCATTACTGCCCGCTGCATTAATCCCTGAGGATTAATAGTTTCAGTTCCACGGTTATCCTTTAAACTGTCTGAAACCTTAACAAAAATAAGTACGGCTTTAATACCTAAACCCCATATAGTTTTCACTTCCTCTTTTAACAAGTCTAGACTCATTCTGAAACATCCAGGCATAGCATTAATAGGTTCCTTCACGTGGATTCCTTCACAAACAAATAGCGGCAACATGAGATCATTGACTGACAATTGATTTTCACTTACCAAAGCGCGAATAGCAGGACTTTGCCTTAATCTTCTATTTCGTTGGTTGGGGTACATATTTTACAAATTTAAATAAGATTTATTTAGATCCAATCCCGAGGGTTTTTTAGAATGGAAATTAGTTCCTCCTCCGGACTATTAGTTTTTACTTGATAATTATATCGCCATTGAACACGCGGTGGGAGACTCATTAAAATACTTTCAATTCTACCATTGGTTTTTAATCCAAATAAAGTGCCTTTATCGTGGATTAAGTTAAACTCTGCATAACGTCCCCTCCGGATCTCCTGCCAAGCCTTTTGTGATTCAGAAAAACTCATATTTTTTCTTTTTTCTATTAAAGGAACATAAGCTTCCAAAAAATGATTCCCAACTTCGGTTATAAAATCATACCATTTTTCGATGCTAAATTTTTTGTTGGGTCGCAAGTAGTCAAAAAACAAACCTCCTAATCCACGAGCCTCATCGCGGTGCGTGTTCCAAAAATATTCATCGCATTTTTTTTTGTACTTAAAATAAAAATCTTCATTATGAAGGTCGCATGCTTTTTTACAAACTTGGTGAAAATGGCGGACATCCTCCTCAAAAACGTAATATGGAGTCAAATCCTGACCTCCTCCAAACCATTGATCTTGAATATCACCCTTAGAATTATAAAGTTCAAAATACCTCCAGTTTGCGTGAACTGTTGGAACGAATGGATTTTTAGGATGGATCACAAGACTTAAACCACAAGCAAAAAATTGTCCCGTTTTCACTTTAAAAAAATTTTTCATACTTACAGGTAACTCCCCGTGAACTGCTGATATATTAACCCCTGCTTTTTCAAAAATCGCTCCATTTTCAATGACTCGAGTTCGGCCACCACCACCCCCTTCTCGCTTCCAAAGGTCTTCTTTGAGCCTTGCATCAGGATCTAAATCACCTATTTTATTTGTGATTTTATCCTGAAGCTTTTCGATGTAACAATTAAATCTTTTTCTCAAGACGGTAATAGATTTAGGATTGATATTCTTTAACTGCATCAACAAAAGCTTTTGCATGGTCAACAGGAATATTCGGAAGAATGCCGTGACCAAGATTCACGATGTAACGGTCTTTTCCAAATTCATTGATCATCTGTTTAACTTGGATTTTGATCTCCGGAATAGGCAAAAGTAATTTTGATGGATCAAAATTTCCTTGTAAAGTAATCTGACCTCCAGAAAGGTATCGAGCATTTCTCGCACTACACGTCCAGTCAATCCCCAGAGCTGCAGCTCCAGATTTACTCATTTCTTTGAGAGCAAACCAACAGCCTTTACCAAAAACAATCACCGGAACTGTACCACTCAATGCATCAATTATTTGTTGTATGTAAGGCCATGAAAAAACTTGATAGTCCTTGGGAGTCAGCAACCCTCCCCAAGAATCAAACAATTGAATTACATCTACCCCAGCTTTTACTTTCTCTCTTAAGTAAGCAATAGTAGTAGTTGTAATTTTTTGGAGAAACTCATTTGCAAGTTCAGGATGCTGATAGCAAAAAGCTTTGGCACGGTCAAAATTTTTGGACCCCTGCCCCTGAACAGCATAGCAGAGTAAAGTCCATGGGGCTCCTGCAAAACCTATTAACGGAACCTGTTCCTTCAATTCTTTCTTAATCATCTTTACTGTTTCAAAAACATACCCCAGATGTTCATGAACATCTGGAAGTATTGACTGTTCAAGGCTCGCTTTATCTTTTATTGGACTTGGCAGATAGGGTCCAATTCCATCTCGCATTTCAACCTCAATATTCATCGCTTGCAATACCACCAATATATCACTGAAAATTATAGCAGCATCAACCCCAATTTGATCGATGGGCATAAGGGTAATTTCTGTCGCTAGCTCAGGGGTTCGACAGCGCGTAAAGAAATCATACTTTTCTTTGAGCTTCATAAAATCGGGAAGGTATCTTCCAGCTTGTCGCATTATCCAAACAGGTGGTCGCTCTACAGGCGATCCTTTAAGGGCTTGTATGAGTAAATTGTTATCCATCTTATTGATTAAAGTGTTTTGTGATTGAAAGAAATAATTGGGACTCACTAGGAGTTTTTGCTACGGAAAGTTTAGGGGTGAATTCTCGAACAGCTTCCGCGGTGGTTGAACCCAGACAAAAACAATGGGTGTCTTCAAATCCGTTGTGAATTGCGTAACCTTTAACACCACTAGGACTAAAAAATATAAGCCCGTCAAAGTACCCTTTTACAATAAAGGGCTGGGGAAGGGTTTCATAAATTTCAACTGGCTGAATTGGAATATGATTTAACGATAAAATATCCTCTAAATCGTAAACTCTTGATTTTCCACAAAAGAACGAAAAAGACTCATTTTGATGGTTTTTTATTATAAATTGAGCTAATTCTAACGAGTTTAAAGCAATTTTAACTACTTTCTGTCCGTTTTTGATTAAAAGTGATGCGGTCTTTTTTCCGACACAATAAATTGGCTTTTGATCGACTAATGATTTGATTTTTAGGTTTGCTAAAGCAATTTTAACCGCATTTTGACTTGAAAAAATAACAGCTTGATGAGAATCGGTCAGTTCAAGGTTTTGTATTGGACTAATTTGAATGAATGACTGTTCGACCAAACTGAAAGGATGGACTATTAGTCGGTCTTTAAATTCCTTGGATAATATTTTAGTGGAAAGCAGTCGCTTCATAATTCTTCTTTTATGATTTCCATTAATCGATCTCCTCCCTGGGATAAAACTTCTTTTACAGCTTTATTAGCCATATAATTAGCCTCAGAAATTCTTCCTTGATGATTAACAGTAATGGCCTCTTTACCATCTAAGGAGAAAAGCCCTGCTTCAAATAAGATGTCAGATCCATCAACTTGAGCGAAAGCCCCAATAGGAGCAGTACAGCCTCCTTCTAATAATCTTAAAAATTCTCGCTCAATATTAACGCAAACACCTGTGGCTTCATCATGAAGAGGTTTTATCTTATTAATTATCGTAAGTTGATTACTGCGGCATACTATCCCTATGGCGCCCTGACCAGGAGCTGGAATCATCCATTTCAACTCTTGAAATTGAGACCCCAAAAGAGCAACACGGCTAAGACCAGCCTTCGCAAAAATAGCACCTTGCCAATCAGCATTTTTTAATTTATCCATTCGGGTATGGACATTACCCCTCAGGTTTTCTAAGGTATGATTGGGATATTGATTTAGCCATTGAGCTTTTCTTCGCAAACTACCGGTAGCGATAGTTGCGGGAGCATTTAAATTTGGCTTTTCATTGTAAACCAATACATCTCTGGCACTCCCCCTTTGTATTACAGCACCTAAAATTAAACCTTGTGGTAATTGCGTAGGCACATCTTTAAGGCTGTGTACAGCAATATCAATTCGATTTTCTAAAAGAGCTATGTCTAAAGCCTTAGTGAAAACCCCTTTAATACCCATACTGTATATTGGCTTGGTTAAGTTAATATCTCCATCGCTTTTTATGGGAATAAGTTGTGGAGAAATACTTTTGGTTTCTAAGGAGTCTTTTACTTGTTGTGCTTGCCAAAGTGCAAGTTTACTTTCACGGGTACCAATGCGAAGAGTATTAATTGACATCTTACTCTGCATCCAATTGATAAACCTGCTGAATCAGCTCTAAGGTTTGATCTGCTTTGGATGGGTTTTCTTTGAGATAATTAGCGACTTTACCAGTAAGCTTGTATACAACTTGTGAAAACTCTTGAGCCTCTTCTTGCTTGCTTAACTGACCATTTAGCAATGTTTGTTTTAAGGCCCTAAGGGTTGGGGCAAATTTCCTATGAGCTAACCACTGTAAGAAATCATTTTGAATTTCTTTTAAAATCGTTTTAGCCTCAGGAACATATTGTTTTCGATTCTTCAAGGCAGCATTAGTCAGTTGAGAAAGTTCATCTAAATTAACTACCGTAACATTATCAAGATTTTTAAGTTGAGTATCAACGTTTGAAGGGATGGATAAATCCAAAATGAGCAAGGGCTTTTTATTTGCGATAATGGATACATCTACAGTAACATCATCTGCTCCTGTTGCTACAATGAGAATATCTGCTTTAGAAATTTCTTGATTGAGATCCATTATATTTTTAACTACCAAGTTAAATTTACCAGCAACTTTATGAGCACTTTCCTCTGATCGGTTGATTAGAATAATATGGTCGTTTTGAGTATGTTTAATTAAATTCTCGCAAGTATTCCTTCCTATTTTTCCAGTCCCAAAAAGTAAAATACTTTTATTTTTGACATTTTTAACATTTTCAAGAATGTAGTGAACTGAAGCAAACGATACAGAGGTGGCGCCAGAAGATAATTGGGTTTCGGTTTTAATTCTTTTGCTGGCTTGTATCACCGAGTTGACAAGTCGCTCCGTAAATCCATTGACAATATCGTGCTTTTTCGAATTGTAAAAACTCTTTTTAAGCTGTCCAATAATTTCAAAATCTCCAATAATTTGGCTATCTAATCCACAGCCTACTTGGAATACGTGATTGATTGCTTTCTGCTCACTAAGCACATATCCCTTTTTATTAAATTGAACTTGTGTTCCCTGAGAAAACTTACACAAATAGTCAATTAGTATTTGAGGATCCTCCACAATACCATAAAGTTCTGTACGGTTACAGGTGGAGATAACCATCAATTCATTTAACCCGTCTGCCTTCGCATGTTCCAACAAAAGGTTTATCTGGTATTTACTAAGACTAAATTTTCCACGAGTTAATAAATCTGCATTCTTATAACTTAGCCCAACAACATAGTATCCAATGATATTCTTCAAAAGTTATTTATAAGTTTTATGCAAATTTAAACAGGGGAACGATGAAAAAACAACGCTAAAGGAACTATTAACAACTAATAAGGATTTTTGTGGTATTTTTTTTAAAATCCCTTTAAATATAATAATTTTGGGAAGAAATACAATTGTCTAGTTTAGACTCTTTCTAAATAAGAATTTAATAAAACAACGACAGAGGTACCATGGATAAAACAATAATTGAAAATGGCTTTTATATTCTAAGATTTATTAATGACGATGAAAATATATTTGAGTTTAAGGAAGCAGTAAGTCATGAATTTATTCAGTTTCATTTTTGCCAAAAAGGCTCTGGATTCTTTGAGTTCAATGAAGGAACATATCAACTTCCATTAACGTCAAAATCTGTTAATCTTTTATACAATCCTTTAAAAGCTCTTCCAATTGATTTAAAACTTTCTCCCCATTCCTCTGCAGTTAGCTTGGTGATTTCTATAAAAAAATTCCATAATCTTTTTTCTGAAGATGCAGATCACATCCCTTTTTTAAGTCCTGAGAATAACACAAAAAAATACTATGACACCAGAAATATTACTCCAGCGATGAGCGTAGTTTTGAGTCAAATATTAGAGGCCAAGATTCACGAGAGCATAAAGCCCCTCTATTTTAAAGGAAAGGTTTATGAATTATTGAGTCTGTTTTTTAATAAAAATGAAGATACGGATATTGAACAATGCCCATTTTTGGTAGATGAAGAAAACGTTAGGAAAATAAGAAAAGTCAAGGAGATCATTTTGAACCGAATGACCGAGCCTCCAACCCTCCAGGATTTGGCAAGTGAAATAGGTTTGAATGTAAAAAAACTAAAAGAAGGTTTTAAACAAATATATGGGGAAACGGTTTTCGGATATCTACTTGACTATAAAATGAATGAGGCTCGAAGTATGCTCAATTCTAAACAATACAATGTCAACGAGATTAGTATTAAGCTTGGATACAGTACTTCAAGTCATTTTATTTCAGCTTTTAAAAAGAAATTTGGGACGACTCCCAAAAAATATTTAATGTCAGTATCTTCGTAAAAAAATATAAATGAAAGGAGCATTGTTGATCAATTTAGGGTCTCCCGACAGTCCGGATCCTAAAGATGTAAAACGATATTTGGGAGAGTTTTTGATGGATGAAAGAGTTATTGATCTCTCCAAAGCACTCAGGACTTTTTTGGTAAAGGGCATCATTCTTAATACTCGTCCAAAAAAATCTGCAAAAGCCTATAAAAAAATATGGTGGGAGGAGGGATCTCCCCTGATAGTTCTTTCCAAAAGACTTCGGCAATCTGTTCAAAAAAAGGTTACTATCCCAGTTGAACTTGCTATGCGATATGGAACTCCTTCAATTGAAGAGGGAATAAAAAACTTGGTGAATCAAGGTATAAATGAAATTATATTGATTCCTTTATACCCTCAATTTGCCATGGCAACTACAGAAACTATTTTGGTCCTAGCCGAAGAAGTTCGATTACAAAATCACCCACAAGTATCTTTTACCGTTTTACCCCCATTTTATAATCATCCAGACTATATTCGGGTGCTTTCAGAAAGTATTCAAGAAAACTTAAAAGGTAAAGAATGGGAACATCTTTTATTCTCTTATCATGGAATACCAGAACGACATATTAGAAAATCTGATGTAACTAAATCACATTGTAAAATTGATAAAAGTTGTTGTCAAACTTCCTCTAAGGCACACCAATATTGCTATCGTCATCAATGTTATGAAACCACTCGACAGGTAGCTGAATATCTAGAATTAAAAGAAGGCACTTTCTCCACGAGTTTCCAATCTCGATTAGGTCTTGATCCCTGGTTAAGGCCATATACCGACAAAACAGTTGCAAAATTTGCAAAAAAAGGAGTAAAAAAAATGGCTATTGCCACCCCAGCGTTTGTTTCTGACTGCCTTGAAACATTAGAAGAAATAGGGATGGAGGCTGCGGAAGATTTTGAAGAAAAAGGGGGAGAAAAACTTTTTGTTATTCCCTGTATAAATGACCGTCCAGACTGGGTAAATGTTATGAGTAGATGGATTGACGAGTGGGCTTTAGCTGAAACGGCTAAAACCTTATGAAAGATAGATCTGCATACCTTGGTATTGAACCTATTCCTAAACTACTTATAAAGCAAGCCGTTCCAGCATCAATTGGAATTCTGGTTATGTCTTTAAATGTATTAATCGATACTATTTTTGTTGGAAAATGGATTGGTGTGAATGCAATTGCTGCAATAAATGTAGTCTTACCCGTTTCTTTTTTCATCGCTGCACTGGGTATGGCAATCGGAATTGCTGGCGGTTCGATTATCTCGAGAGCACTCGGTCAAAAAAACCTTAATCGTGCAACCAAAACTTTCGGGAATCAAATCGTCTTGACATTTTTATTGACTACAAGTTTTGTAATATTTGGGTTAAGTTTTATAGATATAATTATCCCTGCATTTGGCGGGAAAGGTAAGCTTCTTGAACCCTCAAAAATTTATTATACGATCGTACTTTACGGTGTCCCTTTTCTTGGATATTGTATGATGGGAAATAATGTAATCCGTGCGGAAGGTAAGCCTAAATACGCAATGTATGCAATGCTACTTCCTTCGATTTCTAACTTATTGATGGATTATCTATTTATTTATATACTTGATCTTGGCATGTATGGGGCTGCATGGGCAACATCTCTCTCTTATCTTGTTTGCGCCGCCTATATTTTTTCTTTTTTTAATTCTAAACGTTCTGAGCTCCATCCAAGTTGGGACGATTTAAAATTAGACATAGGTATAACTAAAGAAATCGGAGCACTCGGTTTTGTAACCCTTGCAAGACAAAGTATAGTAAGTATATCTGTTCTCTTAGTCAACAATATTCTTTTTAATTTGGGCGGTGAGTCCGTAATAGCAGTTTATGCGATCATTAGCAGGCTACTAATGTTCTCACTTTTTCCAGTTTTGGGAATTACCCAAGGATTTATTCCTATTGCAGGATATAGTTATGGTGCAAACCATAAAAAAAGAGTTGAAGAAGTAATACGAACAGCATTAATTTATGCCTCTGGATTTGCTACATTGGTTTTCTTACTTATTTATTTTTTCTCAAATTCAATTGCAGGAATTTTTACAGACAATCCAATAGTGTTAGAAAAAGCACCTACTGCAATTAGATGGGTTTTTGCGGCTACACCAATTGTTGGGGTTCAACTTATCGGAGCAGCCTATTACCAAGCTATTGGAAAAGCGATTCCTGCTTTACTTTTAACGTTAACTAGACAAGGGTTTTTCTTTATTCCTCTATTATATTTTTTTCCGAAATTTATGGGAATAAATGGTGTTTGGTTGGCTTTTCCAGTTGCAGAATCTTTAGCTAGTTTATTTACTGGTAGTTTTTTAATTTATGAGTTAAAAAAATATCTAAAATAATAATCCATATTATTCTATTCAGACTTTCATTAGTTAAGTTTTTGTAATTTGTGAATTAATTGGTTGACTAAATGCAGTATTAAACCATCCTTAAAACTAAATGGAGTATTATAACTATATTAAATCACTTCACTTAATATTTGTGATTACATGGTTTGCTGGTCTTTTTTATGAGCCTCGACTATTCATTTATCATATAGAAGCGTCCAAAAAGAATCCCCCTGAAAAAGATATATTAGAGAAACAGCTTAAAATAATGTCGCGAAGATTATGGTATTTTATTGCCTGGCCTTCAGCAATTTTAGCAACAATTTTTGCTGTCTGGCTAATGGTCCTAGTTCCTACTTGGATCGAAGAATCTTGGATGAGAATCAAGATTAGTTTTGTCTTTTTACTATTTGCCTATCACTTTAAAACCCATCAGATTTTTTTGCAATTACAAAAAGACGAAATAAATTATTCTTCAAATTTTATGCGTATTTGGAATGAAGGGGCTACTTTGTTTTTATTTGTGATTGTATTTTTGGCAATCTTAAAAAATGCTATAAGTTGGATTTCTATTTTTTTAGGAGTACTTTTTTTAGGAATTATTTTGACGTTATTAATAAGATTATATAAAGTTTTTAGGGAGAAATCAAATCTTAATAATGATTAACTTATTTAAGCACATATCGCTTAGAACTCAAGTTTTTCTCTCCATGATACTGTTAGTTCTCATGGCTTGTCTGTTAATTCTATTTGCCACTTATTACCAATATCAAAATGAATCTATTGACTATAATATTTTTCGATTAAATCGTAAAGAAAGTCAATTAAGAAAACAAATAAATTACTTAGTCGAGAAGAATAATTTATTTAATCAAAAATATGATTCGTGGGAGGATCATAATGACGAATTTAGTGCGGTAATAAAAATTCACAACGTTAATTACTCTGTTTTTGATATTAATGGTAAAGCACTTTTTACTTCTTTTTTACCTCTTAAAATTATTGCAAATAATTATACCATCGACAAAGGGCTTCTTTCTAAAATTATTAGTAATAATAAAAGAAGAGTTTTGGAGAAAAACGATGATGAAATTGGAAATTTTCAGTCTTCATATAGTATATTAAAGGATGAATTTGGAAATCCATATGGTATTTTATTTTTTCCATATTTCGAGGATGTTTCGTTCTCGGAAAACGAACTAAGCACTTTCTTACAAAGCCTATACAAAATATACTTGATTATGCTCTTGGTAGCAATTGTTTTGGCTTATTTTATTTCTAAATATATCTCTAGATCATTGGAAACAATTCGTATGAAAATTGATCAAACTGGACTTTTAAAACAAAATGAAAAAATTCAACTAAAAAATGCTCCCAGAGATATTTCGAGTTTAATCAACTCGTACAACAATATGATAGATGAGCTCGAAAAAAGTGCTGAACTTTTAGCGAGAAACCAAAGAGAGCAGGCTTGGCAAGAAATGGCAAAACAAGTAGCTCACGAAATAAAAAACCCTCTTACACCAATGAGACTTACTGTTCAAAGTTTTCAAAGAAAGTTTTCTGGTAAGGATTCGGATAATATCGAAAAAATAACAGAATTCTCAGAAATATTAATGGAGCAAATTGACACT
>CEOP01071030.1_pt1 | contig 15997 bp, 15 predicted proteins | sample 361301 | NCBI WGS metagenome assembly CEOP01 (sample SAMEA2619548, study PRJEB7988) | marine metagenome | biome: marine biome (ENVO:00000447); feature: deep chlorophyll maximum layer (ENVO:xxxxxxxx); material: "saline water (ENVO:00002010), including plankton (ENVO:xxxxxxxx)" | depth 55 m
AGACAGTAACTCGATTAGCTTCTTGTCGAGTTCATCAATCTGCTGCCGCAGTTCATCAAGGTTATTTTGGTCTTCCATGTGGTTAGCATACCTTATTGAGTACGTATTCTGACATGATAAAAGACCACACAGAGCGTTGATGGGAGTCGTGGCTCTGTGCGGACGGGGGGATGGTGATGTTGGTTTGCGGGATTTCCGCTTAGAATCTTACGCTGATTGTTTCATTTCGGTCTCTTGGGCGTGCTTCTTTAGCTTGTTGATGCCACGATATTTCCAATTGTTTACGGTCGAGACTGGTACGCCAAGTGATGCGGAAGCTTCTTCGTAGCTTAGGCCTTCACAAATCACAAGTCGGACAGCATCACGCTCATGGCTTGGAAGCATTGCGAGCGCTTTAGTGATTTCAGTATTTGACCACTGTGCCTCATCGCTTTTTAGATTACGGAGGTCGCGGATTGCTTCTTCACGTTGTGATTCGATGTATCGATTTTTGCGCTGGTTTTTGTTGTACCGCCTTTTGATAAGGTTATCAGCGATTTTGATGAGGTAGCTCGAAGTGATCGTTTTTTCTTCAAGCGCATTGACTGTGAGGAGGCGTGTGAACACTTCTTGTGCGATGTCTTCAGCAGCACCAGGTGCGAGTGATTTTCGAGTGAAGCAGTAGACTCGCTTGTAGTAGGAGTCGAATAGTTCTAGTACTAGGTTTGCTCTTGTTGTAGTTACGGGCACGTCAGTCTCTCCTTGGTCAAGCGGTTTGCAACGATTCTTGGTTGCATAATCCGTGGCTTTTTCAAGACCCAAATTGCCAACACGGCATTTTGAGGACTCCATTTGTGCGCTGAATGGTCATCAGAGCGAGGAGTCAATGCCTCGTTCCCGGCTGGGTCGTGGAGGCACCTTCATGAGTTTCAATTGTCAAAGGCGAAAATCAGCTTTCTGATAAGAGCCACCCCCAACTATGCTTCATATTCGAGATTGTGAACCGTTTTGTTCTATTTTGTTCAAAAAAAGACGAAAAGTTTGTTCTCGATGTAGAATATGCCCTTTAAACGAATCTTTTTTGGAGACAACATACTAATGACACAGTCGAAAACACGTAAGAACGCAAAAAATCATGCTCACCATGCATCAAATCCAAGCCCGCAAGCATCAAAGAAAAGCAGTCCATTGCGAATCTTTGTGATGTATTTTGTGATTTTCGGAACGATTCTCGCCTTTGTCGGTTTGATGGGCGACGATTCCTTGCCGGGTTCTGATTTGTTTCTGTGGTTGCTTGTTGCGATGAACTTTGTTATCTCAAGTATCGCAACTGTTTCACACCTTAAGGGTGGCAAAACATCCAAAATCGACGAAATTTCGAAGAAGTGGTAATCAAATGGTTATGAACGCAGTTGTTCTTGGCGCAGGCATGATCGGCTCTGTTATCGCTGAAGACCTTGCAGAAAGTGGCTTTCAAGTCACAATTGCAGACCGGAGTGCCTCGGCACTTGGTCGAATTGCTGAACGCTCGAATGGGACTATTGCTATTCGTGAAGTTGATTGCAGTGACCAGGAAATACTTACATCGCTTGTTAGTGAAGCGGATGTCGTTTTCGGTGCCTTGCCAAGTTGGCTTGGTTTAGACGCTTTGCAAACTGTGATTAAAGCAGGCAAGCCATACTGTGACATTTCGTTCATGGCAGAAGACCCACGAAAATGGGGTGACCTTGCAAAAGAACATGGTGTTACATGCATTGTAGATTTCGGTGTTGCACCAGGCATGAGTCATCTGCTTTGTGCCCACGCAGTGCATCTTTTAGATTCATGCGACCGCCTCGACATTGTCGTGGGGGGCTTACCTATCGAACGCTCTTGGCCATGGGAATACAAAGCACCGTTTAGCCCGCGCGATGTTATTGAGGAATATATTCGGCCGGCAAGGCTTGTGGAACATGGACAGATTGTCACTCGCGAAGCGCTCAGTGAAGGTGTGCTCATGGACCTCCCAGGTGTAGGCACTTTGGAAGCATGTAACTCGGATGGATTGCGAACATTGTGTGACACGCTTGATGTGCCGTTCATGAAAGAGCGAACGTTGCGGTATCCTGGACACATTGAGTTAATGAAGGTACTTCGTGCGGGAGGGTTTTTTGCGAACAATTCAATTGAAGTGGGTGGTCAACAAATTCAACCAATTGACTTGACTGCAAAAATATTGATAGACGGCTGGAAGTATGAACAGGGCGAAGCGGACCTTACGGTTATGCGTGTTGAAGCTGAAGGAACACTCGGCGAAGAACGAGTGAAGTTGTTCTGGGATTTGCTCGATTATTATGATGCAGATAAAGACCAATCAAGCATGGCAAGGACTACCGCATTTCCTGCCGCTGCAATGGGGCGAATGCTTGCTGATAAAACGATTGGCATTCCTGGCGTGCATCCTCCTGAAACATTTGGCAATAATGAAGCAGTAGTCAATCGCTTACTCGCAGATCTTGAAGCACGCGATATTCATTTTCAAAAAACAATTGAGTCTGTTCGATGACGAACATCGGCATTATTGGAGCGGGGATGATTGCGGATGTGCATGCTGAAACAGCAAAACGTATCGGAACTAATGTCGTTGCGGTGTTTGACCCAAGGTCAAAGCGCGCAGAAAATTTCGCAACAAAGCATGCTTGTGTTCACGAAGTTTCTGTTGAAGCACTTTTAGCAAGAGAAGATATAGACGGTGTTGTTGTTGCAGTTCCAAATGACCAACATGCGGAACTTGCAATCGCATCAATGGAGGCGGAGAAACACGTCCTCCTCGAAAAACCTATGGCGATGTCATTACAAGAGTGCAATGACATTCTTGCCGCACGGGATGCAACAGGCAAAGTTCTGCAGATGGGTTTTGTTTGTCGCTATTCACCAGCTGCGATAAAAGCAAAGAATATGATTGACCAAGGAGACATCGGCGAAATACAGCATGTGCAAGCAACGCTTCTTCGTCAACGGGGTATTCCGGGTTTAGGTGGATGGTTTACAACGAAAGCACGAAGTGGTGGTGGTTGTCTTATCGATATTGGCGTTCACTTGATTGATGTTGTAATGCACATTACTTCGAAGACTTCCCCCTCGCGCATGCGTGGCAAATGCACCCAACAATTTACAGAAAAAACGTATGCCTATGAAGAAATGTGGTCAACGCCAAAGGAGGGGGGCACTTTCGATGTCGAGGATCGTGTGCGAGCACTTCTTACAGATGAAAGCGGTACTACGTTTCAGTTTGATGTTGCGTGGGCAACGCATTTGCCGGACAAGACGGTCAAAGACGGACTTCTTATCGAAGGGTCTTTAGGTGCGCTGGTTGTTGATCTTTGGAATGATTCAATAACATTTGGCTATTCAGAGAATGGAACTCCCTCGACGAAAGTCATTGATGTTTCAGTTGTGGATGCATGGGAAGATGCATTTGATGGAGAGCACAAAGCATTTGTGCGTGCGATGGAGTCGGGAACGCTCGGTCATGATGCCGGATCTGGTGAAGACGGGCGCCTTGTTCAACGTATTGTTGAATCGGTATATGCATCCAATACAACTAGCCAAGAAGTGCCGGTTAAATAGGTAACACCAATGAAAAAAACGGCCGCAGATGCGACCGTTTTTTTATTGAATCAATATGCGTTTAGTTTTCTACATTTGCTTTGTATTCGTTTAAGGTGTCGCGTATTGATGTATTCATCGAATCGTCGCCCATAAACTCGACAGCTTTTTCTTGCCATGCAATTGCTTTGTATTTTTTACCCATATCCCAGTAACATCGAGCAAGTGTGTCGAGAATCATTGGGTTTTCATTATCCATGAGTTGACTTGCGCGCGTTGCAACTTGCAAAGCAAAGTCAAGGTCACGAAGGTCTTCTGGTATATCGTCAACGATGCCCCAAGCCATAGTATTTAGCGCTTGCGCGTTGTCCCATAATTTTTTTGCCATTTTTTTAGCCCATGCATAGGCAGCTTTTTTATCTTTTTTGCCTTCGAGCAACGCTTTAAATTTCGCATCAGCCATTTGGTCATTATCGCCGTACTTTTCTGTAAAAATGTCAATTGCAGAAATCCATGCATCCCAGTCGCCGGATTCGCGGGCTGTTTGGTACACACTACCCATTTCTTGCATTGCAATTTCTTGCTCAGCTTCAACTCGGAACGCTGTTGCCGCAGCTTCAAGATCCCAAGTGCCTTGGATAACTTCCTTCAGTGGTTTGTCCATAGACATTGGGTGGCCAATCCATGCAACTTGACCATCGCCGTTGATGATAAACGCAGTTGGAATACCTCCTTGGTTTGATGCTTCCATAAAGACTCGCGATGTTGAGCGGTCTGGATCAACAGCAACGGTGTAACGCATCCGATCGTTGTTTAGTTTGTTGTCACTCTTGTTAGTTTTTGCAAGAAATTCTGTGACAATCTCAGGTGCCTTTTCGCTTGATACGCCAATGACTTTTAGTTTGTCCCCGTACTCTTCTTGGATGCCACTGAGGTGTGGCATGGAACTTACACAGGGGCCGCACCAAGTTGCCCAAAACTCCATTACGTAGACTTGTCCATCTTCGAATCCATCAATGGCATCACCCTTAACCCAGTGGTCAACAGTTACGGCAGGAGCTTTGTCGCCAATAAAGAGTGGTGTTGGCGCACCGAGTTCATCTTTTGATTCTTCCGCGAGCGCTGGTTTTTCAATCGGTACCATTGGCACAGCATCCGGATGATCTTGTGCAAAAGTAGAAGTTGCAAGACATGCAACGGCGGTAAAACTAAGTAGTGTTTGTAATTTCATTTTAGGGACTCCTTATCCTTTAAAAGTTCAATGCAAAGTGTAACGGTTTTACTCTGCAAGTGTTGCAAGCATAATGGTGGCTACGACGTCGTATGCCGCATGAGTTGCTGCAGCGATTCCGAAACCGCGACAAATGTAGAGGATGCCAAGATACACGCCTGCTACGCTGTAAAAGAAGAGCGTTAATGCAGAAAGAGAACCAGTGCTAGGCATATCATGATAAAGAGCAAAGAGCAGAGCTGAAGCAATAACTCCGATGGTCAGCCCAGTCAAATTGCTTTGTTTGAACAGATTGCAAATGACAGTATGCACAAGCGCAATTAATAGCATTCGAAACACAAGCTCTTCATACAGACCAGCCCCGATGCTGATTGCAATTTTATTGAATTCGCTGAGTTCCGCAATTGGAGATGGGTTAGATGCAACAACCATCCCACCGAGTACAGCACCAAACAATAAAAGCGGGATTGCATAGGCAATCGATTCGATAGTCATAAAAAATAAAACGCTCAGTTTTATGGTCCAGCGGTTACCGTCGAAGATATGCCAAAGAAAAAGTATTGTGATGATTGCAACGCCACCAAGCCAAAGCCCTTGGGTTGGCGGCATATCGAATGCCTCAAAGAAACGAACGAGGTGGTCGTGCGCTTTAATTTGAATCGTATTTCCAATGGACGAAAGTGCAAATTCATAAAATATAATGAACGGCAATAAAAAAACTAAAATGTACAGTGGTTGTCGAGACAGTTCACTGTATTGAAGTTTTGTCGTACTACCTTGTTTTGCAAAGCGAATTGGTTGCGCCATAGGTAGAATGATACAGCACTGCCGAAAGTGCCGAATTTATGTATATAGAATGAAGTACAGTTACGCTTGCTTTAAATCACGTAGCTGGCGAGAAAAACGACTCTTCCGACGAGCAGCAGTGTTCTTGTGCATTGTGCTTGTGCAAGAGACTTTGTCCATAAGCGAACAAAAGCTTTTGAACTCAGTTTCAGCCAACGAAACATCTTTCGCTGTAATCGCATCCAAGAAGGATTTTGATTGCGCTTTAATGCGTTTCTTTCGCCAGTGGTTTACAGCACGGCGTTTAGCGTTTTGTCGAACATCTTTTTTGGCTGATCGTGATTGTGGCACAGTTGTGTCTCCGAGTTTCTCTACATGCTCCAACAGAGGAGCGAACATGGAATTATCCCAAAATCCAGCAGGAAGTCAAGTCACTTATGGCACTTTGATGTAGCGATATCGTGCTTCCTGTGGTATTCTTCCAATTCTCAGGTGGAAAACACCCCGTTATGACTCAGCGGGTGTAGCTCAACTGGATAGAGCGTCGGTCTACGAAACCGAAGGTTACAGGTTCGAGTCCTGTCATCCGCGTTATTTTCACCCTATGCCCCGAAGCACTTGTTTTGGGGCATTTTTTTTGTTTACCCCACATTTCTTATGGTGTCTGATCCCTGGGGTCAGACACCCCAGTCGGAGGTTGCGATTTTTTTGAAAGGGCTACGGAATGTAGTAAATGTTTATGAGCCAGAAATCCCAAATTCGACAGTAACCACCACGCTAACATCTTTCATAATGGTGGATGTGTCATGTATGCCGTAACTTGAAACCCGTGTAGAGTTGGGTGTTGTGATTTGAATGACACCTTGTCGAATGTCTTTAATCGCAGAAACACTTCCACCAGCTTTGTTTGTCACTTCTTCTGCTCTTGTGCGAGCATTTTGTGCAGCGTTTGCCAAAATTTGAACTTTGACATCGCTTACGCCACTATATGTGTAGGAAGGAGTTCCACCGATGACAAAAATGCCATCTTTTAAGAGGTCAGTAACTTCACCTGCTGTTGCAGCAATTTTGCCCACTTCTGTCGTCGACACACCTATGTGCTGCGAAAGCTCGTATTCAATGACGTCTCTAGTTTTGTTTCCATCAAAGTCACGGTCGTAAAAAACAGTCGTTGAAATTGCGCCGCGTGTTATCTCATCGTTGAAAAAACCTTTGTCAGTTAAAAATGAATCGACCCGTTTCATCCCAATATCGAGAGTTTCGTGTGCGCTTTGAATGCTTTCGCCTGTGCCTTTGACAGTAATCCACCAATCCCCTTGATCGCTGCGTACTCGTTTTGTCGCTTTTCCTTTAACGATAATGGATTGTTGTGCAATTTCAGCGTTTGCGAACTTTGAACGGTAAGCATTTGAAGCCACGATGGTGCTTGTTACGATGGATGCGACGATGCCGACCGCGATGACTGCAGCGGAATTGAATGCCATGAGTTTGATACGATATTCTGCCATTGGGAATTTCCTTGTTTTGTATTTTTGGCTCGGAACTACTAACCAATCGCCATGGATGCCCCGGTATCTACATTTTGAGGGGTGTGGTATAATCTTCAGTTCCATAAAGGTATGCATTTTTTTATGATGAGCACAGAATTCCTAATCCAAACACGAGAGAATATTGACGAGATGAAAGACAACGCATTCCAATTGACACAAGCAGAGGCCCCAGGGAAGGAAGTGTTGCTTGGTTGGTTACGACAAATGCTTCTTATCCGTGAGTTTGAAGTCAGAACCATGCAGGCGTATCAGAATCGCCTTATCGGCGGTTTCTGCCACATTTATATTGGGCAAGAAGCTGTTGCAGTTGGTTCAATCGCGGCAGTTAATCCCGATGACCCTATCGTGTTAGCGTATCGCGACCATGGACATGCACTCGCGCGAGGGATGGATCCAAAATATTGTATGGCTGAAATGTTTGGGCGGATTGGTGGTTGCGCAAAAGGCAAGGGTGGGTCCATGCACATGTTTGATGCAGAGCACTATTTATACGGCGGGCATGGAATTGTCGGTGCACAAACTCCACTGGGAGCCGGTCTAGCTTTCGCAACCAAGTATGAAGACGAAGTTATTAAAGGTGGTAAATCGAGTCATGTTACGCTTTGTTATTTAGGTGACGGCGCATTGAATCAAGGATGTTTCTATGAGGCGATGAACTTGGCAAGCTTGCAAGATCTCCCCGTTATTTTTGTGCTTGAAAATAACCGCTACTCGATGGGAACCTCCATCGAACGGGGCACTTCAATGGCGCACGACTTGCGTGTGAAATCTGAAGCTCATGGTATTCATCACGCAATTGTCGATGGCAAGAACGTCATTGATTTATATAAAGATTTTAAATCGATTGCAGATTGGTGCAGAGAAGAATCGAGGCCCTTCTTCGTAGAGGCCGAAACGTATCGATACAAGGGGCACTCTATGTCGGATCCTCGAAAATATCGAACTAAAGATGAAGAGTTGGTTGAAGAATCAAATGACAGCATCGCCTCGCTTAAAAACTACCTTAGTGAGGAGTACGATGTGGCGAGCGATGCTCTTAAGCAAATAGCGCAGCAAGTCAAAGCGCAAGTGAAACAAGCAGTTGAGTGGGCGAATAATTCACCTGAAACACCCATGAATGAGCTCTACAAAGATGTATTTACCGATCACTGGGGACCATACGCTGGTACTTCAAAACCAGAAATGCTTGATGAAGGAGGTGCATGATGGCCGTAGCAACTGCTGAACGAGTTATAGAGTTTCGCGATGCGCTCAATGAAGCGATGAGCGAAGAAATGCGCAAAGACAACCGTGTGTACTTACTCGGCGAAGAAGTCGCTGAGTATAACGGTGCATATAAAGTATCTAAAGGCATGCTCGATGAGTTTGGTGCTCGCCGAGTTATTGACACGCCAATCAGTGAGAGCGGTTTTGCCGGTATGGCGATTGGCTCTGCAATGCGTGGCTTACGACCAATTGTGGAATTTATGAGTTGGTCATTTAGTCTTGTCGCTGCTGACCCAATTTTGAATAACGCTCCAAAAATGCTCTATATGTCTGGTGGCCAATTCGGTTGCCCAATAGTTTTTCGCGGGAATGACGGCGCAGGTGGCCAACTTGCTTCGACACATTCATGGTGTGTCGAATCAATGTACGCAAATGTGCCCGGTCTCAAAATGGCAATCCCTTACGATGCATACGATGCAAAAGGGCTCCTTAAAACAGCGATCCAAGATGACAACCCTGTATTCTTTTTAGAATCAGAACGCTTGCTTTCAACAACTGGGCATGTGCCAGTAGAAGAGTACACCATTCCGTTTGGCCAAGCGCTCACTAGGCGTTCGGGTACCGACTGCACCATTATTAGTTTTGGTCGACCTTTGCACTTCTGTCTTGAAGCGGCGGATGAACTTGCAAAAGAAGGTATCGAATGCGAAGTCATTGACGGACGAACTATTCGGCCGCTGGACATTGACTCGATGGTTGCATCCGTCAAGAAAACCAACGCATGTGTGGTTGTTGACCAGTCTTGGTCCTTCGCTTCAGTCGGTTCTGAGATAGCATCTCAAATTCATGCATGTTGTTTTGATGATCTTGACAACCATGTATTCCGGGTACACAGTGATGATGTGCCAACACCGTATGCGCACAATCTTGAGCAAGCATACTTGCCAAACTCACGAAAAATTTGCGAAGCAGTTCGCCAAGCAACATACAACGCGTAAATAGGAAACAGACTTTATGCCTATTGAGATAACAATGCCAAGGCTCTCTGACACAATGGAAGTTGGAACCATCTTGCATTGGCACGTCCAAGTTGGTGACGAAGTTTCCTCTGGTGACTTACTTGCTGACATTGAAACAGATAAGGCAACTATGGAGTTGCAATCATTTGACGACGGCCTTGTGGAATCCCTCACCGTAGCAGTCGGTGAACAAGTGGATGTCGGAACACTTATTGCGACACTCTTAGAAGAGGGTGCAGCGGCGTCTACTGAGTCATCGCCTGCTCCCGAAGAAAAACACGAAGCAAATACACAGCCAGCACAAAAGCCAATTGCCGGCGGTGCACGCGTGAGCCCTGTTGCTCGACGACTTGCTGAAGAACATCGTATTGACCTTAGTACTGTGCAGGGCAGCGGTCCATCTGGAAGAATTATAAAACGGGATATTTTGCAACTCGTTGCAACAACTTCTGAAACTACTTCTGCAGCGCAAACAACGCAAATCAGTGCGACCGAAGTGGTAGCAACGAGTGCGCCAGTTTCCCCAGCACAGCCAGTGAAGCAGGTACAAGCACTTGCGCCAACGTCGCCGTGGCAACAGGATCGAACAGAACCACTCTCAAATATGCGACAAATCATCGCAAAACGCTTAGTGGAATCGAAACAGACAATTCCTCATTATCAAGTCACGATGGATTTCGACATGGATCCATTGATTGAAATGCGCAAAACATTGAATGAACAACTAGCAAGCGCGAGCGTTAAGTTGTCGGTCAACGATTTTCTAGTCCGATGTTGCGCACTTGCGATGTCGACGAATCCTGCGTTTAACGCTTCGTTTGGTGGCGATTGTATTTTGTACCACGGTCCTGTGAATGTTGGAATTGCAATTGCTCTCCCAGAAGAACGAGGCGGTGGCTTGGTCGTAGCGACTATCCGAAATGCTGACCAAAAGAGTTTGCGAACGATTAGTCAAGAGTCTGCGTATCTTTCAAATAAAGCGCGCGAGACTGGCCTCGCTCCAGATGAAATGGGCGATACAACCTTTACAATTTCTAACCTAGGCATGTTTGGGGTTGATAACTTTACAGCGATCATCAACCCACCCAACAGTGCAATTCTTGCAGTTGGAGCGGCGATTGAAAAACCGGTTGTTCGTGGCGGCGAGCTCGCAGTCGGACGTGAGATGTCTGCAACACTAAGTTTAGACCACAGAGTCATCGACGGTGCAATGGCAGCGATGTACTTGAAAACACTTAAAGAACTGATTGAAAACCCCGCATCGCTTCTTGTTTAATGCGAAGGAGCCCATGATGGCAAGAAAACCACATTCAGAGCAACGACCCCAGATTTACGACGGTGATGGCGATGCACTTATGGAAGCAGACCGCCAAGCAAACCGGTTGGTGATTATGCCAGTCGGCGATCCACGGCAAGTTGAAACATCCAGAAAACGCATTCGTATTCAATGGGGTCAATTCCTCTTGAACGATATGTTGACAAGCAGATATCGAACACTTGTTTGTGGTGTTAACCCTGTTGATAACAGCCATGGTATTATCAGTTTGATTGCCGACGCACTTCCCGCAAGCCAATGGGATAATGAAAGCATTACAAAATACGCAAAGGGATACGCAGAACTTTCACCAGACAAGACCCTCGTTTTGAAATATGACATGGATGATGTCAAAGTGTTTGCACTGCTTCGGCCACTACATCGCGAAGAATTCACAATGGGTGATTTTAAGACTGGCTTTGAAAAAGTTGCGCAGATGCTCGAGGGTCGGCGCGATCGTATGCCAATGGCAAGCGTCAGTTTTCTTGGTGGGAAGTCAAATCGCTTGGTTGATGCTGATGGCAATGAGCCAAGTTTTGAAACGGTCATGCGAACGATGTATGAAGCGGGGTACCGTGGGGATGTTTATCCATCAGTTCGTATGTGGGAACTCGCGCCAACGGGCGTGTTTGCAACATATCCATTTCCTGATAGTTTAAAAGTGATGCGAGCTGGCGGTTCGTAAGTTCAGTCGATTGTAAACGGTCGTTCTGGACATTAACCCGCGAGGCGACGTACCGTGACTACGAAAGATGATGCCATACTTCGGAGCAATCCGTAACTTATACCCATCCAAAAGAAACCAGCTGCAATAGAACAAATACCCAAGGATATATTTGCAGGCCCTATTCCTCCTTTTATCAAATCAGGCAACGTCCGCTCGGGTGTTAAGATGGCAAATGAGTTATTTACGGGTGAAAGGGAAGCGAAAAGACCTCCAATAAAACCCATGTTGCTTGAAGGCACAAGGCAAATCCCAAGACCACCGGTGACGACAAAAACAAGAATCAGCGTTGAAACAATCGCACCTATTGAACCTTGAGATCGCATTGACCAAAGTAAACCAAGCGTCAAACAAAATGCAATGTAGGGAATAACAACAAAGGGTGTTAACAGTGCTGGAGCAAACAAAGCAACCGGTATGTCAATCGATGCGACACTACCCCCTCGCACGAACTCTTTGGTGCCAACAGTTGCGCTTGATGGTTCAGTCAAAACAAGAATGCCTACAGCGATCATTGTGATACAGGGGACAAGGACCATTGGAAGCAAGTGCATGACAAGGCCACGGACTTTTCCATGTAAGTAAGTTGTAGGCGTTATTGAAGTTGTAAGAAGCAAATCGAGCGAGCCATCTTCTCGTTCTTTTGCAATGGTCGATGCTGAAACAGCAATTGAGGAGAACGTTACGATAAGTAACTCGCCACAGACTAATGCAAGAACTGAACCACGAAATTCTGAAGGAGTTATACCACCTGCTGCGTAAAGGGTTACCAAAACAATAAGTGCAAGGATGCAGATAGAGACAAAGCCCCAGCGGCTAAGTACGCCACCAAGATTCCGGTGCCTTGTGACCCGCTCCCGCCATGCAATTGGGTTTCCAGTTACAACTCGCGATTTGCGTTCGCTTCCATTTGCGGTAAATAACTGCTTTAACCAATTTGACTTGATTGGAGTTTGGCCTAATTTTCTGACTTGTAAAGAAGACCAAACAATCGCAATTGCACTGGAGCATGTTGTAAGCCAGCACCAGCCAGCCACGGGGTGCGTTGTAATCCAGCCCATAAGCCATGGGCGTGAACTCACTTCAGGTGTTACGTATTGAGAAGGCGAGAGCAACGCCTCAAGCACAAGGAATGGATTAAAAGGCGTCAGGAATGTCGTCCAAGTTGCATTGGAGCCAACCAAGACTGGCGTACGCAACTGACTGTCGATGGCGTACGTGGCAAGCAAGTACGCAATCGTGATGACGAAAAAACTGACGGCAGCTTTTCGCCCAGCGGTTCGAGTGACGCTCATTGTCACTGCCGCAGAAGCAATGAACAACGCGAGACAGAATGCTACGAGTTGAGTGTGTAGAATTGTGTCAAGCGCAACGCCGCCAAAGAATTGCGTGACGACCATAAGCGGCAATGCGCCTAGGAGCAATGCCATGATAAAGAACAGTCTTCCGAAAATATTTCCAAGAACTATTTGCAAAGGTGAAAGTGGAGTGGTGAGTAATATGTTCCAAGTTTTTGGGTTTGCTTCTTTAGTGATTGCGCCAGCCATAAAAATGGGCGTGAGTAAACAAATGAGTCCCATTTGCAAGACGCAAAGATACACAAACACGTTGGCACTTCCTGCAGCGAGTTCTCTCAGCGAGAACCGACCAGTTGCAGTTATTGCGAGCAGGCCGAAGAACAGAACACTTGAGAGAATAGCGAGGTAGCTTGCTCGTATGTACAAGTCACGTTTTCGTCTTGATGCAGTGCCAATCAACCGCAAACAAATGGGGTTGAGAACACTAAAACGTAAAAACCAGTGAAGAAATTGAGGCATAAGGGGTAATTCTATAAAACTGCTTGACGAGCGGGCTTTAACGTGGAATACTACTCGCTTACAGATGTTGCAGCGAAGCGTTTGGTGTAACAAAGAATTCTCGGTCAACCTAAAATTGGCCGATCGCCCCGGTTTTTTACGCCGGCAACCGCCTTTGAGGGGCATTCAGTGATGAATTGCGTGGTTGATAGATTGATTTAGTTATTTGAGCATTTTTATTTCACGCTCGACAAATCAGTGCTTATTCGTTCTCGTTTTTACGTGAGCTCTGCGATTGGTTTATATGATGGTTTGCTTTCTCGCCTTGTATAAAGGCTGCAGTGCATTTCTGCAGATACATCAATGATTACAAATATAGCCATTGGCATAGGCAGTCTTCTCGTAGGGGTAGCAGTTGGTTGGTTCTTGCTTCGCGCAATGACAGGTGGGACACTTCGCCTTGCCAAAAGAGAAGCCGAACAAGCAGTCTCTTCAGCCCAAAAGGAAGGCGAAGCACTTAAGCAAAAAATTGAACTTGATGCAGAACGGGATGCAAAGAAACGATTAAAAGAACTTGAATCAGAAGTACTCGATTCGCAAAAAGAGATTAAACAAGATCAAGCTCGACTTGTTAAGCGAGAAGAGGGGCTCGAAAAACTCATGAATCAGTTGACAGAGCGTCAAGAAAAACTCGATTCAATTCGTACGGATTTGGATGCACAAATGGCATCGCTCGAAAGTGATAAGAGTGCATTTGATGCGGAGCGTTCTACCTTGCGTAAGCGACTTGAAGAAGTTTCTGGCATGACAGCGCAGCAAGCAAAAGAAGTAATTCTCGAAGAGGTACGCCATGATGCAGAGCGAGATGCTAATGAATTGATGCAACAAATTATTGACGATGCAACTGAAAAAGCCCGCGGAAAAAGTCGCGAGATTACTTTGCAGGCAATACAGCGATACGCCGCTGAGCACGTTGCAGAAACCACCGTGCGTTCTGTTCGTATTCCTTCCGATGATATGAAGGGGCGCGTCATCGGCCGAGAAGGTCGTAACATACGAGCACTCGAACAAGCTACTGGTGTTGATATTTTGATTGATGACACACCGGGAATCATTTCTGTTTCCTGTTTCGATCCAATTCGCCGAGCGATCGCGGGTAAAGCGCTTGAAAAATTAGTTTCCGATGGCAAAGTGCACCCCTCACGAATTGAAGAAGTCGTCGAAACAATTAAAGAGGAAGTTCAGGAAACAATTGTTAAGAAGGGGAACGATGCAGTCATGGAAACAAACATTCGTGGACTGCACCCGAAAATTGTTGAAGCTGCTGGCAAGATGCATTACCGAACTAGTTACGGTCAGAATGTATTGCGTCACTCTGTTGAGGTTGGTTTCCTCTGCCAAGTGATTGCAGACGAATTGGGCCTTGATGGCGAACTCGCTCGACGTTGCGGTTTCCTTCACGATATCGGTAAGGCGATGGACCACGATATCGATGGTACGCATCCTCAAATAGGTATGGATTTCTGTCGCAAGTTTGGCGAAAAATCGGAAGCAGTTCTTAACGCTGTTGCGGGTCACCATGGTGATATCCCCGCTACTACACCCTATACGCCGATCGTTATGGCTGCGGATGCAATCAGTAGTGCACGACCTGGCGCACGGCGTGAGTCAATGGAAATGTATGTGAAACGGCTTGAGCAACTTGAGTCACTTGCTAAGGAGCAAAAGGGTGTTTCGGAATCGTATGCAATTCAAGCAGGGCGCGAAGTACGAGTGATTGTCGATGCTAAATCAATATCTGACGGCGAAGCATTTGCAATGTCGAAACGAATTGCTGCACGCATTGAAGAAGAAATGACATTCCCCGGTGAGATTAAAGTCACCGTTCTACGAGAAATTAGAGCCGAAGCTATCGCGCACTAAAAGCAAAAGGATTTACCAATGACAATTAAGGCATCAGAATTACGAAGAGGTCAGGCACTTATTTATGACGGAAAGTTGCAAGTGATAATTGGCACTGACCACGTAAAACCAGGAAAGGGCCCTGCGTACGTGCAAGCAAAAATGAAAGCGGTTGATACAGGTACGATTAAAGTCAACCGTTTTAACACCGCGGATAAAATCGAGGCAGTAAATATTGACCGTCGTCCAATGCAGTTTCTTTATGAGAACAGTGGGCAAGGTTTAGGCCCATGGGTTTTCATGGATAACGAAACGTATGACCAACTTGAAGTTGGAAGTGATGTGATTGAGAAGGACCAAAGCCAATGGCTCAAGGATGGTCTTGAAGTATTGATTCTAATCTACGATGGTCGATCACTCGGAATTGAATTGCCTGCTTCTGTTGAATTGGCAATTACAGAAACCACTGATCAGCCAAAAGCGGCGACTGCTACGAACCAGTTGAAGGAAGCAACAGTCGAAACGGGTGCTCGAGTTCGCGTTCCGCCTTTTATTGAAATCGGTCAAGTCGTAAAAATTAACACTGAGAGTGGCGATTACCTCGGGAAGGCGTAACTCTGCAAAAGCTCAGTGAAATCCGTTCCATGTTGCAAGCGTATGGCCTCTCGCCATTGCATCGTCTTGGGCAGAATTTTTTGCATGACCATAATATTCTAAATAAGCTCGTGGATGCTTCTGATGTTGAAGAGGGAGATGTCGTACTCGAAATTGGGCCGGGCACGGGTACGCTTACAGAAACGCTTTTAGAACGAGGTTGTACGGTAGTTGCTTGTGAACTGGATCGGGGGTTGACCGAACTCCTTACGGACCGACTAGGTGATTCAATCACGTTGATTCATGG
>CEOP01039735.1_pt1 | contig 15930 bp, 12 predicted proteins | sample 361301 | NCBI WGS metagenome assembly CEOP01 (sample SAMEA2619548, study PRJEB7988) | marine metagenome | biome: marine biome (ENVO:00000447); feature: deep chlorophyll maximum layer (ENVO:xxxxxxxx); material: "saline water (ENVO:00002010), including plankton (ENVO:xxxxxxxx)" | depth 55 m
CATCATTAAGACAGTACCAAACATTCCAAAGACAACAATAATATATAAAATAAAAGCCATAATTACGCCACCTGCATTATCAGCAGTAATTGTTTGCTCAATCTCAGGAAGTGTTTCTTTCCAAGTCATAATTTCATAATCTTTTGATAGTACTTGATTAAGGTCATTCGCTATTTTTTCTTCATCGTAATACTGTTTTTTGTCAACTATAATGTGAGTTGATATTTCATTTGAAGAAACATAATTTCTAGCCGACTCAATTGTCATAAATACTCCAAGCTTGTTGAGGTTAGGATTTTTTAAATCTATTACTCCTTTCACTGGATATTTTCCAGCTGCCATCATTCCTCTATATCCTTGACCATAAAGGATGAGTGTATCGTTTTCTCTTATATCAAAATACTCGGCAATGCCTTTTCCTATAATAATTTCATTTTTTCCAATTTTAAATGTTCCCGAAATCATTTTTTTATTCCAGTCTGTTATTTTCTGCTCATCAGATATATTAATTCCATTTATTACCCCACCTTTTGTCTTATTACCCATTGAGATTAATGAAAAAGTCTGAAGCCTTTGCACAATATTATCAACACCTTCAACAGATTTTATATCATTTATTAGGCTTTGATCAACTTCCATAGAGTTATCTAGATTCTGATTATCCCAGAAACCATCCGCATGTACTTCTACATAACCCGCATATGATTCGACTACAGTCTCAATTAACTTATCATAAAAACCAATTTGAAGAGCTCTCATTAATAAAATAAGAAATAAGGCTGCAAAAATTGAAGTAATGGTTATTAAACTTCTCTTTTTGTTTCTATAAATATTTCTCCAAGCTATTTTTAATATCATCGTAAGTTTTTCATATAGTTTGGCATAAAGAATCTTTCATTTATATCAATATCAAACTTCCATATCAACCTTTCAACAATTGTTTTGTTTCCTTCTTTTTCTAAGGGTACAAATTCAATAACTGAAGGTAATTTTTTTCCTCCAAAGTTTTTAATTGTTTTAGAATTCATCACATTAACCATATCATCATACTCATCAAAAAATTGAGTTTTTAATTGCATATAATTTTTCTTATCTATCCACATTATTAACTTTCCCCAGACTACAGGAGCATCTTCTTTAGGAATCAATTGAATTATCCAACAATCTAAGTCATCAATAGTTTCTTCACCTATAATTGTATTTGTATAATCATCAGTAATTGAGGACCTCTGAACGAGATCATCATTTGTGAAATCAGTACCCATCCAATTTTGCATCATCATTGAAGGAGGAAGTTTTATAGTTCTTTCTATTGATGGAACATAATTCCAAACTTCATTTTCTCTTTTTAAAAATACTGTTCCTTTTTCTTTAGCTGGTGATAAAACAACTGAAGTAAAATAATCTTCACCTACTGACCACCCTTTCATTGTCATCTCTTTTTTCCATTTTGGCCTTACAACAGTAATAATCATTTCAGTGTAAGATGACTTAACCCCTCTAATTTTTTCCTCAGATTGTTTTAATATATTATTAGCATCTTGAGAGAATGTTAAATAACTTAAGAAGAATAGAAAAACGATTAATAATTTTCTCATATTACAATTACGAATTTAAAAAATAAATGATATACAATTTAAAATATAAATTTGTTTGAATGAAAATATTTAAACTATTTACAATTCTATTGATGTCCATCTTTTATGTTCGTATAGGTGTGCACCACTTTTTAGATCCAGAATATTTTTTAAATATAATGCCCCCATTCTTACCTTATCATCTTGAACTAGTTTATATAAGTGGTTTTTTTGAAATATTATTAGGTCTTCTATTAATCTTTCCAAAATATAGATTTTATGCATCATGGGGTTTAATAATACTTCTAATAGCTGTTTTTCCGGCAAATATTTATCTTGCCCAAAGCGAAATTGCACAACAAGGATTAGATGTAAGTAAAGAAGTTGCAATATGGAGACTCCCCTTTCAAGCATTGTTTATTGGACTAGCTTATTGGCATTCAAAAAAATAAATCTATTTTTTTTGCCTATATAACGATTTCCAAGAATTAGATTTTAAACTTTCACTCCAATATTTTATTAATCTTATCAACAAAGATCTATGAAAACTAGAAAAAGGAAATAATAATAACAATCCAATAGTTGATACAGAAATTAAAAGAAAATGACTTAGTCTTTTTTCAATTCCTTTAACATGCTTATCAATAAAAATATGTTTTGAAGAAATTAATTCTGATTTTGTAATTAATTTAATTTTTTTATTTTTTCTTGATGAGCCACCGTGCATGTGATAATAATCCCAGTCATAAATCACACATGGATGCATCCCTTTTTCATAAGCTCTTTTACAAATATCCATATCCTCAGCATACATCCAAAAATCTTCATCCCAACCTCCAATAGATTTAAAATCATTTCTTCTTATTAAAAGAAATGATCCGGAAACCCAACCTATCATAATTACTTTTTTATCATCAATTTTTTTTATTTCTCTATTACTTTTTTTTAATAAAATATAAAATTGCCTTATGAAATTAGTTACTGTCCAAAAATTAAAATAAAAGCCATGAGAAAATGATTTATTTAAATAAGCATTTTTAGATCTTATAGAAATAATTTTTAATTCCTTATTCCTTTCACAGAAAGGAATAAGTTTTTTAAAACAATCTTTAGGAACAACTGAATCAGGATTCAAAAATAATAACCAAGGAGACTTTGCGTATTTAGCTCCAATGTTACAAGCTGTAGAAAATCCAGAATTATAGTTAAGTTTTATCCATTTAATGGATTTATAATTTGATTCAAATTTTTTTATTTTACCATCATTTGAAAAGTTATCCACCACAATTATATTTGGCATTCCAGAATCCTGAGTTATCAGACTATCTAAACACTTGGATAAATAATCCCATGATTTATAATTTACAATTATTACAGTAAGCTTTGAATCCATTTTTTAAAAAAAATTAATTTGTAAATCTAATTTACTTTTATTTTATTTTTATTCTATATTTAAGAATCAACTAAAATTAACTTAAAATGAAAAATCAATTTATACTTTTTATAGCAATTAGCATTCTATCCTCAATTTCATTGCACTCTCAAACAATAAATAAAGAAATTATAAAAGACATGAAATTTAGACATGTCGGTCCAATTGGGAATAGACTTACAACAGTTGCTGGAGTTCCAAATGACCCTATGACTTATTATGTAGGAGCTGCATCAGGTGGTGTATGGAAGACAACTGATGGTGGTTTAAACTGGAAACCAATTTTTGATAGTCAAGAAGTTCATTCTATTGGCTCAATATCCGTCGCTCCATCAGATCCAATGACAATATATGTAGGAACCGGTGAAAGTTCAATTCGATCAAATGTTTCAATTGGTAATGGAATGTATAAGTCTGAAGATGGTGGAGATACCTGGGAGCATATAGGATTAAAAAATTCAGGAAGAATTAGTAGAATTGTTGTTCATCCAAAAAATAGAAATTTAATTTATGTAGGTGCTTTAGGACATGCATATGCCCCTCAAAAAGAAAGAGGAGTTTTTATGAGTGATAATGGTGGGCAAACTTGGAAACATGTTCTTTACATAGACAATAATACAGGGATTTCTGATATAGTAATGGATCCTGATAATTCCAGAATTTTATTTGCTGGAGCGTGGCAGCTTGATCTTAAAACATGGAAAAGAATAAGTGGTGGCCCTGGAAGTGGTTTATTTAAATCTGTAGATGGAGGTAATACGTGGAATAAATTAAAAGGAAATGGATTACCAAATAAAGATGTTGGTAAAATTGCACTTGCTATGACACCTGCTAGTCCTGATAGATTGTATGCCCTAATTGAAACAGGTGACGGTGTCCCTTACATGGGAAAAGAAACAGAATCAGGAGAATTGTGGAGATCAGATGATAATGGTAAAACTTTTAAACTAATTAACTCAAATAGAAATCTTGGAGGAAGACAAGCTTACTATACAAGAACTGCTGCTTCTACAGACAATCCTAATGAACTATACTTTATGAGCAATAGGTTTTATTCAAGTATTGACGGTGGAATTTCTTTAGAAAACAGGCCTCAACTTTCCTCGCCTAATTGGGATCATCATGAAATGTGGATAGATCCATTTAACGGTGATAGAATGGCTGTAGCTGGTGACGGTGGAATCTCAATTTCCCAAAATCGAGGTAAGTCATGGCATAGAACATTTTTACCTATAGCACAATTATATCATGTAACTACTGATAATAATGTTCCATATAATGTATTGACCAATAGACAAGATGGTCCTTCAATGAAGGGTCCAAGTAGATCAAGGACAGGGAATTGGTTTGGTCCTGGAATGATCCAATCAGGAATGTGGAGGGAAATTGGTGGAGGAGAAAGTGGCTTTGCTACTGCAGACCCTAAAAATCCAGATATTGTTTGGTCTAGCGCATCCGGATACGGTCCATTAGGAGGTATTGTTACTAGATATAATGAAAATACAAATCAATATAGACAACTGGAAGTGTGGCCAGAATTTACTGCTGGAAGTCATGCTTCACTACTTAAGTACAGGTTTCAATGGACATTTCCACTATTAATTTCACCTCATGATAACAAAACAATTTATGTTACCAGTCAACATGTTCATAGAACAACAAATGACGGTCAAACATGGGAAGTTATTAGTCCTGATTTATCATTAAATGATAAAAATATGCAGGGATTCTCTGGTGGACTAACTGGGGATAACATTTCAGTTGAATATGCAAATGTTATTTACGCCTTTGATGAATCTCCAGTACAAAAAGGAGTCTTATGGGCAGGCACAAATGATGGACTTGTACATATAAGCCAGGATAACGGAAAAACTTGGAACAATGTAACAAAAAATATTCCTAACCTTCCAAAGCTAGGAGTTGTTAGAAATATTGATGCATCTAAATGGAATGCGGGAAAAGCCTATTTAACAATAGAATTCCATCAAATTGGAAACTTTCAACCTTATGTTTATAAAACTGAAAATTTTGGTAAATCATGGAAAAAAATAACTGAAGGAATTAAATCTGGAAATCTAAGCTATACTAGATGTATTAAAGAAGATCCTGTAAAGGAAGGGCTTTTATATCTTGGTACAGAAAATGCATTGTATGTTTCTAATGATGATGGTGAGAATTGGCAAAGTCTTATGTCTAACCTTCCCCATTCTCCTATGTATTGGATGGAAGTTCAAGAACATTTTAATGACCTTGTTGTTGGAACATATGGAAGAGGAATATGGATTTTAGATGATATATCTCCATTACAACAACTTGATGAAAGTATTGAAAATAAAGAATCACATCTTTTTGATATAAAACCATCATACAGATTCCAAAATGTTACAAGTAGTCTTCAAATGTTTCCAGAAGCATCTACTGGTCAAGATCCTCCAAATGGAGCATCTATAAATTATTGGTTAAAAGAAAAACAAGATGATATAGAAATCATTATCACAAATCAAAAAAATGATACAATTAAAACCATAAAAGAAAAAGGAAGTAAAGGAATAAACAGAATATGGTGGAATTTTTCAGGTGAAAAAACTGATGATATTGTTTTTAGAACAAAACCATTATATGCAGATTGGGTTTCGCTTGATAAAAATAGAGAAAGGAAAGTGCCATACAATTTTTCTATATTGTCTCCTCCAGGCACATACAATATAACCTTAAAATCAGGTGAAAATACTATGACTAAATCTTTGGAAGTAATAAAAGATCCTCACTCTGAAGGAACCATAGAAGATATAATGCTCCAAAATCAATTAGTAACAAAAATTTATGATGATATAAATCTTGCTATTCATTATATTAACTCAATTGAAGTAGTTAGAAGACAACTCCTTGATCTTAAGGCTATGCTTAAAAATACAAATCATAAAGAAGAGCTAATTTCATTAGTTGATGATTTAGAATCAGAATTTTTAGAGCTTGAAAAACAACTGACACAGCTAAAAACTACCGGGAAAGGTCAAGATGAAGTTAGGTATGAAAAAATGATAGGAGAAAAATTATCTTATTTAGCTGATAACGTACAGATTTCTGATTTCAGACCTGCAGATTCATATTATGAGGTACATAAATTATTAAAATCCAGACTAGATAAAGTTGGTGAACAGTTTGAAAAGTTAAAAAATGAAAACTTAAAAAATACATTAAGTTCTTTAAGAGATAAAGGTGTAGACATAATCGTTATGGAATAATTTGTTTACTCTTTTACAATTTCAAAAGAAGTAGTATCACTAGCAAAAGCTGAAAATACTCCAAACGCATTAATGATATTTGATGGAGGCTCATTTAATTCATTTCCATCTTGTTCTTGATTTTCAAATAGACTTACATAATCTTGGTTAATCTTAAATAGAGAAATCTTATACTTACCATAATTTTTTAAACTCAAACCTATTATAGTATATTCTTCATCTTTTGTTGGCTCTGAAACTATTGAAAAATTTTCAAAAAAATTTCCAACACCAGCTGGTAGTTCATCTGAAAAAATAGGGTTTTCAGAATCTCCTATATATTTTATAGTTAGATAGTGATATTCACTATTAGGATTATCCCAAGATATTTTTACCCTAGCATTTTCATATAAATTTGCAAGAATGGTTGGGAGAGCTCTTGAAAGAACTAACTCAGGAATTATAATTTTATTTTCAGATAATCCCAGGCCAATTGGTTTTGTTGGAACTGAAGTTTCTGAGGTAGCTATTCTATCATTTACAGTTACCTGAAGACCATATTTTTTATTTGATATTATATTTAAATCATTATTTCCGTAAACATACTTCATTGAATTAACATCGTAATCTAATTCATAATTAGCTCCATCATAAATAATTTTAACTTTTGCATCTGAAATAGCTTCTTCCGTTGTATCTGAACTATTATACAATTTTGCTTTAATAATTTTAATATCATCAATAGGTTCTCCTTGAAATAAAAATGCTTCTACTACAAAATTTTCTGAAATAGAAGTTTCTTCATCGCAAGAAAGAAGAAAAAATATTAATAGAAAATAAAAATGATTTCTCATAATTAAAATTCAAATTTTAAATTTATGTTTGGAACAAAACCAAGGTATTTTACTCTAGTTTTTAAAACTGGATCTTGGTTAAAGTCATATTCGTAATACCATACATTTGCTCTATTATAAATATTAAATACTGACAACCCTATATCACCTTTTGTTCCATTAAAAGTAAATATATGATGAACCCCAATGTCCATTCTATGATAATCTGGAAGAAGGGATCCATTTTTGGGCCCTACTCCAATAAACGATAGCTTTGATTCATCAAGTAGGTTAATATTATATTTATAAGAAGGCTCAGTATATGGTTGACCGGAACCATATATAAAAGAAACTGAAAAATTCCAACCATTTATCTCGTAGTTATTAAATATTTTAAATTCATTTTTTTGAGTATTTCTACCTGGGAATTTTTTCCCTTCATTTAATAATGGAAATAAATGTTCTACATCTGTGTATGTATAAGAAATCCAACCTGTATATTTTTCTATCTTTTTTTGTAATAAAACTTCAAAGCCTTTAACCTCCCCCGATCCATTAAAAAACAAAGACCTTAGGTTGCTAGATTGATATCGCAAAGAAAATTCAGTTAAATTTTCAAGTTCCTTGTAAAACCCTTCAACATCAATTAACCACGCATCTCTCTCATAAGAAATGCCAGCTACATAATGTGTTGCCTTTCCAATGTTAACATCTTCACCATTTGCTAAAAGCCAAAAATCTCTTGAGCTTGATGTTACAGATTCACCTAAAATCATTTTAACAAATTGATAGTGAACTCCATAACCCAACTTTAGTTTTATATTTTCAAATATTTTATAGTCTAAACTAGCCCTAGGAGAAAAATAATTTTTTTTATTAAAATCATATCTATTCCCTCTCATTCCTAACTTTATTTTAAGGTTTTTAACTGAATTCAGGTTATATGAAAGGTAATATGAGTACAATTTTGAATCTTGATCTGTAGTAATAAGATTTAGTGTATCATCTCTAACAAATGAATAATCAACTGATGATTTAGTATATTCTAATCCAAATTCTAAGTTATTATTTTTACCTAAGACAAATTCCCCATCATATCTAGCAGTAAAATCTTTTACATTATTTTTTTGAATCAACTTTAATTTAAAATCTAAAATGGTAGAATCCGTATCAGGTATGTTTACGTTTACAGAATAATTATCATCCCTATTATTGAAATATTCTGAGTATGAAATATTTAAGCTATTATAAAATTTTGGATTCCATTGTCTTGACCATTTAAAACCATATCCATCATTACCCCATTTTGATATTTTAGAAACATCTCCAAGAATATTTATTTTCTCTGGGCCAATATCTGGATAAATTAACCGATCTGTAGAGCTAATTTCATCTAAATTATCTTGACCTTTATAATAGCTAAATGTAATTAGATCTTTATTAGAAGGCTTATAAGAAAGCTTTGAATTAAAATCGAAAAAATTAAAAGAAGGCACAAATTCTTCTAATGCTTCAATGTTCCCACTATCATCTTCAAATTGATTAAATAGCTTTTCAAAAAAAGATGTTTTAAGTAAATCAGTAAATGATCTTCTTCCAGATATTAGTAGACTAAATTTTTTTTTAAAAGGTATTTCAATACTTCCTCCTGCACTTAGCAAATTTGCAGAAACTTGACCTTTGATTTCATTAAAACTACCAGTTCTTCCAATCATGTCAATTACACCTGATAATCTTCCTCCATATCGTGCGGGAAAAGCACCCTTATATAAGTCTACGCTCTTTATAGCATTGGCATTAAATGCACTAAAAAAACCAAAAAAATGTTCAACATTATAAACCTTGATGCCATCCAAAAGAACTAAATTTTGTTCAGGAGAACCTCCTCTAATATGCAATCCTGAAGTGCTTTCTGAAGTACCACTTACACCTGGAAGCAATTGTAAAGATCTAAATATATCTACTTCCCCTATGCTTGGCATCAAATTAATTTGTTTTGTTGAAATTTGATGTCTGCTAATTTCTGTGTTAGTCTGCAAAAACTTATTTGAATTTGCAGCAATTACAACCTCATTCAAAGTTGAAGTTAATGCAACTAAATTTATTTCTATTGGATTATTTAGAACTTGATTTGTGATAATGATTGATTCAGTTTTGTATCCTACATAACTTGCTGAAATAACCATTCCTTCTTTTATATCTCCATTTAATGTGAAATATCCATTTTCGTTTGTTGTAGTCCCTAAATTCAATTCACTAACAACCACATTTGCAAAAGGAAGCTTTTCTTCTGACCCATCTTCTTGAATATATCCAGATATAAAAACTTGACAATAAGAAGTATGAAACGACAAAATAAGAAGTAAGAAAAAAAAGAAAAACTTTTTCATTTTTTTATTTTTTTATTTTTTCAAAATTATAACCCTAACTCCGAAATTCATAATTTTTTGATAGATAGAGAAGATAGTTGTAATCTATTTCTTTTTGAATGAATAAGAGAGGTTAAATATAAAATTTCTTCCTACCTCATCTGCATAATATCTCATATAATTTAAATAGTTTCTATATTTTTTATTCAACAGATTTTTAACCATGAAAGAAAAAGATAAATCATTTATATGGACTTTCCATGAAAGATCCAATAAGAAATATCCATCCGGAGCATCTTTAAAATCAAAAATTTCAGAATCTTGATTTATACTAATTGATCCATCAATTAAATCTTTAGGGGAAATGGTAATTGGCGCCTGAAACTGTTTGAATGTATAGCTTGGTAAAAGTGAAATCTCCGAAGAATTAATTTTCCAAAATGAGTTTGTATTCCAAATCAAATTATTACTTAATCTAATCGGAGGTTGGTTAATTAATTTATGGTTCTTAAATAAATTATTTGCCCACAAATAGTTAAAACTAAAATCAGATGTTATTTTTTCTGAAATTTCCCTTCTAAAAGAAAAATCTGAACCTAGAAATATTGCATCAGTTTGATCGTATATAAAATAAGGCATCGGGCCTCTAATAGTACCATAGATACCAATAGGTCTTTCAAAAACATAATTTAAAATATAATTAGAAAATAAAGTTAATTTTAGATTGGTTTTGGACTTATTTATATCAAACTCATTTATAAATTTGAAAGCTTTTTCAGATGAAACTAAGTTTTCTTCCATTTTTATAACCCGTTCTGTATTAAAATCTGAATCCTGAATATAATATCTAAAAAGACCAAAGGTTGATTTAAAACCATGTCCTCCAAAAGTATAAAGCTCAGCCATATTTGGTGTTCTCCATGCCGAACCAAAATTTGATCTAAATAAAAAGCTTTCTGAAACTTCATTTTGATATCCAATAGAAAAAGTCACATTGGATTTGCTGAATTTATCTCTAAAAATATTTTGATTGGTTTCTCTTCCTCTCACACTACTAGTTTCGTTATCAAATCGTATGCCTGCTTCAATTAAATTTTTTCCAAATTTTTTTGATTCTAAAATAAAAAAACTCAACCTGTTAATATTATAGTTTGGAATATAAGGAGTCGTACCAGTTCCTGGATTATTATCATTGTCTTGATTAAAATAATGAATACCAACTAATCCCTCAGAACCTTCACCAAATGAGTGGTCCCATTCAAGTAAATAATCAAATGTATTTAAATCTAAATCTATTACAGGTTTTTCAGCATTTCTTCTAACATCAAATTCTTTTCTTTTATTTAATTGTCCACCAAATGTTAGAGATATTTTTTCATCTTCTTTATACCACCAGTCTACTTTAGCTTTAGCAAAGTGATGAGCCACATCTTGATATGGTTCATCAATTTTATATGAAAAAGGTGAAATATATAGAGGTTCATCAGAACTTATTGCCCTGGAAATTGCCTCTCCACTATGTAAAAAAGAAGATCTTAATAAAGCTAAATTTTGATCTAAATAACTATAATACATTTTAATATCAAAATTTTTTAAATGGTAGTGAATCCCAAGGTTTAATGCTTTTTCTTCTTTTCCAGAATTGGTAAGTGAATAAGATGGGGCATGTCTATCACCAATTTTAATATAATCTGCACTTAAAAAGTATCCAAATTTTTTATAACCGGTTCCTGTTTTGAAATTAAAATTATACCCCTTGCCATTGGTTTGAAAGCCAGTACCTAAATCTAAATAAAACGGATTATTCAATTTTATTACATTAGGTTCAATTATAATGGCACCCCCAAGGCCCTCTGGTCCAAACCGAACCCCTGATGACCCTTTTATTACAGTTACAGCTTCAGCTGAGGATATATTAATTTCCGGTGCATGATCCTTACCCCAATTTTGAAAACCATGTTTAACATAATTGTTTAAAACTAATATTCTATTACCATATAATCCATGAATAACAGGAATCTCAACGTTAGATCCTACTGAAGAGAATGTTACTCCATCAATACTACTAATAAGATTTGCTAGAGATTGGGTTGGATCAATATTTTTATCTTTTATATTAATCGATCTTTGAGAAATACTTTTAATTCCTACATTTTCTTCTTTTTCATCAATAATTAAAACAGAATTTAGTTCGACAGTTTCTTGAGATAAATATATCGTTACATTTTTGTTGTTGATTTGGAAAATAGAATCATAATAACCAACTCTTGTAATAATTGATTTAAAATTATAAGAGCACAAGTTATCTAGTACAAAATTACCTTCTTCATCTGTTATAGCAAACTTTTGAAATTTATCGATTTGAATCAAAACACTAGATAGAGGCTCCTTCGTCTTACTATCTAAAACTTTTCCATTTACAGAAAGAGAACAGTCATTCTGAGAATAAATATTACTATTTATTATAATAAAAGAAATAATCAAAAAGAAAATTCTCATTAAGATAAAGTAAAAATAAACTTGCTTATCCTGTGCTTGTAGGATAAACTAAAAATAAAAACACCAGCATTAATAATTATTAATGCTGGTATTAATATAATATACTTACGTATTCTAAATAATAATTACTGGATATTTAATACAAATTTCAAATTAAAATCTGTATCTCCATCAGTAGCTCCAGTTCCAGCAGTTTTTATATCTGGTTGATGTTGTAGTCTAACAACAAATTCACCATTTGCAACAGCATTTGAACCAGTAGTCCATTCAGTTATTAATCCAATAGGATTTCCAACTGCATCAGTATCCTTATAATTTATCTTATCAGATGCATTATCGATATTTCCATTTCCTGCAGGATCTGAAAAAGCATCGTCAGTAAAAGAAAAGAAAATTTGATGTTCAGCTCCCTCTTCTTTCACCTCTTCTCCAATATCTTCTCCCGGAGTTTCCAAATTATTCATAATCTCAAAAGTAAGAGTATATGAAGTAGCGGCTTTTAAGCTAATTGCATCAGAAACTTCTAGCTCCTTAGTACCTTCACCATCAGGATCTTTTGCTTTAGCCTCAACTTTATCATTTGCATCTGCTTTATTAGTAAATATAAGCTTGATGTCAGTGATAACTTCCTCTTCATTTTCTTCAGCCGGTGCTGCATCATCCTCATCACACGAGTAAAGAAAAATCATAGAAAATAATAATGTAAATAAATAGTATTGTTTTAATTGTAATTTCATCGTATAAAAATTTAAGTTTAAAAAAAAGATTGTATTTGAGATTAAAATCTCAGGTTACAAAAAACCTCATAATTGAATTATGATATATTTTCAGGTGGCCCTCTAGATAAAGGACTTAAGTGAAAATTTCCAGGATAATGATATAAATCAAGCTTATAATTATCAATTATACCATCAATTTCGAATAATATAAGAGTTAAGTTTATGTACTCTTCAGAGTTAATTTTATTTATTAAGCATGTACTACAGTCGAATTCGTTTTCATGAAAATGGATTCCATCTTTATTACACATTTCATGATTATGATCTGATAAATATTCAGACACTTCCATAATAGTAGGAAGTAATATAATAAATGATAAAAATAAAGAAAGAAACTTCTTTTTCATGCTGCGAAAATAATAAAAAAAAAATTAAATTAAAGCAGCTTTTAAAATAATATCACAGTTTAATGCGCCAGAAATAGGACAATTTTCTTTAGCCTCTTCTGCTAATTCTTGAAATTTTTCTGCATCTATATTAGGGACTTTAGCTTTTAAATTTAATTCTATAGAAATTACTTTTCCATCTTCAAAAGTTAAAACTGCATCTGTATTTAATTCCTCTGGATTATAGTCAGACTCATTCAATACAAAGCTCAATTTCATATTGAAACATCCAGCATGAGCTGCAGCAATAAGTTCTTCAGGATTCGTTCCTAAAGTACCATCATCATTTTTAAATCTTGTTTTAAAACTATAAGGCATATTATTAAATGCACCACTTTGGGCAGTTAATACACCGGTTCCATCAGCTCCATCTCCTTTCCATATTGCGTTAATTTTTCTTTTCATAATATTCAAATTTAAATTTTAACAATCATTTTTCCGAAATTTTTACCATCAAATAATCCAAGAAAAGCATCTGGGATATTTTCAAATCCTTCTATAATTGTTTCTTCTAAAGTCACTTTTCCTTCTTTCATCCAACTTGCCAACTGCATTTGAGCCTCTAAATATTTATCTGAATAATCGAATACAATAAAACCTTGCATTTTTATTCTTCTACTAATAATAAAAGGATTATTTCTTGGCCCCATCGGCAGTGCAGCTTTATTGTACTGAGATATGGCACCACATACAGGAATTCTACAAAAATTATTTGTAAGGTAAAATACAGCATCAGATACTTCTCCACCAACATTATCAAAATAAACATCTACTCCATTTGGACAAGCAGTTTTTAGTTCATTTAAAAGATTTATGTTGTTTTTATAATTTATAGCTTCGTCTAATCCAAATTTATTTTTTAGACTATCAACTTTTTCATCGGTTCCCGCTATCCCTACTACTCTACATCCTTTTATTTTACCTATTTGTGATACAGTTATACCAACAGCTCCTGCAGCTCCAGAAACTACTAATGTTTCATTTTCTTTAGGTTTTCCAATCTCTAACAACCCAAAATATGCAGTTAACCCTGTCACTCCTAAAACTCCAAGGTAAGATGAAAGAGGCGCAAGGCCTTCAGGAATAGGAAATAGTCCTGTCCCATCAGAAGCTTGATAAAGCTTCCAGTCTAACATACCATATAAGTGAGAGCCAACATTATAATTTTTATTTTTTGATTCAACTACCTCAGCAACTATAGCCGATTTCAATGGCTCACCTACTTCAAAAGGTGGAATATAAGATTTTACATTATTCATTCTTGCCCTTAAGTATGGGTCTACAGATACATAAACTGTCTTAAGCAGAATTTCATTATCATTAAGAACAGGCATGGTATCATCTTGAACAGAAAAATTTTCAATTGTAGGAAAGTCTTTTGGTCTTTTAGTAAATATTATAGCTTTGTTTTTCACAATCAGATTAAATTATATTGTAATATAAATTAAAAAAGTAATAATTTTATCAGATATAATAAAAGTACATAAAATGGAAAATCAAAGAAGAAAATTTATGAAAAATAGTTTAAAATATACTATGGGATTTTCTCTTGCCTCCACAATTCCATCCTTTATTTTTTCTTCATGCAAACAAAAATTAAAGGACCTAAATCTTAAAATATCATTACAGGCGTATTCTTTTGCTCCATTATTAATGAGCGGAAAATTTGATATTATGGATTTTCCAGAAATAGTAAGGAATACATATGGGTTAAATGGTGCAGAATATTGGTCGATAGCATTTATGAACAAAGAGAAAGATAAAAACTTTATAAGTGAACTAAATAAAAAAAGTGAAGACCTTGGGATTTCAAATACCATTATACTTGTAGATGATATTAACATCCAAACTATGGAACAAGGGCCTAGCCTAGCTTCTTTGAAAAAAGAAGAAAGAACTAAGGCTATTGAATATCATAAACACTGGATTGAAGTTGCATCAAAAATAAATTGCCATTCAATAAGAGTAAATCTAAAATCTGATGTTGGATCAGAAGAAGATATATTAGAAACTAGTGGTGAAAGCATCTCTAAATTAGCAGAATATGGCTCTTCATATGGTGTAAGTACTATTGTTGAAAATCATGGAGGATTAACTGGAAATGCAAAATGGTTAGTTAAACTTATCAAAGACATAAATAGTGATTTTGTAGGTACTCTTCCTGATTTTGGAAATAATGGATTTTGCATGAAAAGAGAACGATTGGATTTGTCCAATTTAACAAAACCTTGTGACCAACAATATGATAAATACGAAGGTGTGAAAGAGCTGCTTCCTTTTGCAAAAGGCATTAGTGCAAAATCTCATGAATTTGATGATAAAGGAAATGATATTAATACAGACTTTAAAAAAATGATTAATATAATAAAAGAGTCTTCCTATGAAGGGTATATTGCAATCGAATATGAAGGCGGTATGTTAAATTTATTTGGAGGTAAAGGAAATTATTTAGCTCCTCATGAAGGTGTAATTGCTACGAAAACTTTACTTGAAAAATTAATATAATAAATGATTTTATCTGGACTTGAAATTAAAAAAAGATTAGGTGGTGATATACATATTGATCCTTTTAATGAAAATCAACTTAATCCCAATAGTTATAATTTAAAACTTCACAATGAATTAATGTATTATGAAGATGAAGTTTTTGATATGAAAAAAGAATTAAAAACTAATAATCTAATTATTCCAAAAGAAGGATTAATACTGAAACCAAATAAACTTTACTTAGGAAGGACAAAAGAGCATACTAAAACTCAAAACCTTGTTCCAATGCTCGAAGGAAGATCTTCTATTGGTAGACTTGGTTTGTTTGTACATATTACTGCTGG
>CEOP01049681.1_pt1 | contig 15913 bp, 18 predicted proteins | sample 361301 | NCBI WGS metagenome assembly CEOP01 (sample SAMEA2619548, study PRJEB7988) | marine metagenome | biome: marine biome (ENVO:00000447); feature: deep chlorophyll maximum layer (ENVO:xxxxxxxx); material: "saline water (ENVO:00002010), including plankton (ENVO:xxxxxxxx)" | depth 55 m
CATGAAGTTGGTCACGCTCTCGTAACTCCCGCTGAAGGTTGGCACTCTGCCTCTTCTAGTAAGGGTGCAAATTTCAAATCATTCTTGAATGTCGTAGAAGATGTTAGGAATGAGAGACTAGTTAAAATCAGATATCCAGGCTTGGTCAAGTCATTCTATAAGGGATATCAAATGCTTTACAAGAAAGACTTTTTCGGTCTTTCAAAATTACAAAAGACTCCCCAAGAATTACCACTAATTGATAGAATCAATCTTCACGCTAAGGTTGGTGCTTTCCTTACTCTACAATTCACTGCTGAGGAACAGGTCATACTTGACAAGTGTTTCGCTGCTGAGACTTGGGATGAGGTTGTCGCCATCGCTGAGGAATTATATGATTTCTCTAAGAATGAAGATGCGATGCAAGATCTTTTAGAAGAACAAGGCATGGGTATGCCTCAGTTTGGTGAAGATGAAGATGACTTTGACCAAGATGAAAATGGTGAATGGTCAGAGTCACCATATGGTGAAGAGGAGTCTGAAGAGGGCGACTCTGAGTCTGGTGAAGGTGAAGAGACTGAATCTGTAGAAGGTGAAGAAGGTGACGCTCAGTCTGGTGAAGGTGAAGAGACTGAAGAAGAAACTGAAGAGACTACTGCTTCTACTGAAGAAGATAAAAATACTGAAGACGCTGCTGAGTCTGGTGATAGACCAGAAGATGGCGATATCATGGAAGGTTCTGAAAATTCTGAGGGGTATAACCCTCATGATTTCGATGACGCGGAACCTAAGTCATTTACCGATGAGGCTTTTAGAGAGAATGAGGGCAACCTAGTAGAATCTGGCAAGACCAATGGTGTTGTTACTGCTACCATGCCTAAGTTCAAGTCTAAGTACTTTGTTTTCCCAACTACCGATGTTTGGCCTACTAAAGATTTTGAGTATGTTTGCGGTGGAAGGTATGATAACATTGCTGCTGGTTCTGCTCAAGATGTAGAGAAAGATTTACTTGACGAATTCATGAAAAGAAACAAGGCGTCAATTAATCAACTAGTTATGCAGTTTGAGATGAAGAAAAAAGCCACCCTACTAAGGAAGGCCAAAATCAATAAAACTGGTAAGTTGAATGAAGATAAGTTGTGGGCATACAAGTTGACTGAAGACTTGTTCCTATCAAGTACTACTGTGCCAGATGGTCAGAACCATGGCATGATGATGTTTGTAGACTTCTCTGGTTCAATGGGTAGACACATGGCTGGTACTATTGAACAGACACTAATTCAAGTTGCCTTCTGTAAAAAAGTTGGTATCCCATTTGATGTGTACGGTTTTTCAAACTGTGCTAACTCTCTCCAAGGTGAGAAGTTCGGAAATGCTTCTAGGGGTTCTGCTTTCCAATCTTGTGAAGAGGGTGAGTTGTTTATTGAGTCTGGTGGGTTCGCTCTGCTTCAGTTGATATCTTCTGAATTGCCTCAGAGTGAGTACAATAGATGTTTCAAAAAGTTACTTGGTTACAAAACTTCATTTGAGTGGAGAGATATGAAACCAAGAATGGAAAGATACGATGTACCTTACCATCTTTATCTTGGTTCTACTCCGCTGTCAAGTTGTATGATAGTTGGTGCTAAGATTGCTAAGAAGTTCAAGGAAAGAAATAGAATTGAGGTTATGAACACAATCGTTCTTTCCGATGGTGGAAACACTTCTGATTTAGAAGTAATCTCGGATGGTGAGTATGAAGAGAATGGTAGGTTCAGATATTCAAATGCCATTCAAAAAGAGTTTGGTCATGGATACGGCGAAGAAAGAACTGACATTGGTAAATTCCAATTGAGAGGCAACGGTCTGTCAGTTACCACTAACATCAAAGGGATGTATGGAACAAACTACGGTAGGGTCAGTTATGAAAGTGCTACTGCTGTTACTTTTGACTACTACAAAAAGTTTGTCGGTTCCAGAATAGTTCACTTCTTCTTAGTTGATAACAACATTAGAGAAGCGAGACAGGCGTGGACTGATATGACAGGTGAGTATGCCGAGTATGATGAAAACTTTGCTAAAGAAAAGGCAACTAACTGGAAAAACAATAACTTCATGTCTTGCCAGTCTAAGTTGGGAAGTGATGCTACCTTCATTCTGAAGGGTGCTAAGTCTCTTAATGAAGAGGCAGAGTTTGAAGTCAGTTCTGATAGTAAGGCTGACATTTTGAGAGGGTTCAAGAAATTCCAGAAAGGCAAGTCCAATTCCAGACAGTTCTTGAACAGATTTATTGATGAGGTCGCGTAAGTGGTTGAATTTAAAGGGAAAGAAAATGAAAATAATTTCGTTTTGGCCCTTGACATTTGCTCCCAAATATGGGATCATGATCAGGTAATTGAGAAAAAGTGAGAGGTAAATTATGAGTGTAAAACAAAAAGAACAGTTCCTTCAGGCCCTTGCCGATGCGAACAATTCCGCGTCTGCCGTGTTCTCCAAAGCGGAGGCAATGCAGATTGCAAAATCAAGTGGGTTGAAAAATCCCATGTGGTTTTTTAAAGAGTGTAAAGTTGGTAGAAACCAATTTTCGCCAAACATGGCAACTCTAATGACAGTGGGTAATACTGCTCTCAAACCTGTCGCTGCTGAGGCGACTGCCCTTGAAGAGTCAGTATCTACCCTAGAACCGATTGAGACAATTCAATCGCAGCCATTAGATTCCAAGATTGTAAAACAGGCAAAACTTGCGGTGGAAATAGATAACTTAGTTCCAGATTCAGATAGTACTTATGTCCCATTTGGGTTTCATAAAGATTTGGTGAACATCATCAAGTCTGGTATGTTCTATCCTACATTTATTTGTGGTCTATCTGGTAACGGTAAGACTATGATGGTGGAACAAGTTTGTGCCAAACTCAAGAAAGAAGCTATTAGGGTTAACATCTCTATCGAAACCGATGAAGATGATTTAATCGGTGGCAATACTCTTGTCGATGGTAATGTTGTTTACAGGGAAGGCCCTGTTCTGACTGCCATGAAGAGGGGTGCGATTCTTATCCTAGATGAGATTGATAGGGGTTCTAACAAGTTGATGTGCCTTCAGGCAATCCTTGAAGGGAAACCTTACTTCAATAAAAAGTCTGGTGAGGTCATCACGCCTGCTACTGGTTTCAATGTGATTGCTACTGCGAACACTAAGGGTCAAGGTTCCGATGACGGTAAGTTCATGGGTGCTCAAGTTCTTGATGAGGCGTTCCTAGAAAGGTTTGCTATCACGGTTGAACAAGAATATCCATCTAGTGTTCAAGAGAAAAAAATCATTATGAACAAGATGGGTGTCGCTGAGTGTGTCGATGAAGACTTCGCTGACAAGTTGGTCATGTGGGCTGACATAATCAGAAAGACTTTCTATGAAGGTGGAATCGATGAGTTGGTTTCTACCAGAAGATTGGAACACATTGTCAAGGCATATGCCATGTTCTCTGATAGACTCAAGGCAATTCAGTTGTGTGTCAATAGGTTTGATACCGACACCAAGACTGCCTTCATTGACCTTTACACTAAGGTTGATGCTGGTGCCTCTGTTGAAGAGTTGATGGACACTCCTACCGATGGTTCTACTGAAGAAACTTCTGAGGGGAATGACACTTATGACTTCTAGTCCAGACTATAAGTATAATGAAGGAGCTCTTATCAAAGAGCTCCAATCTTATATTGATAACACTTATGGTGAACATTATTCACAAAACAGTTTTCAGGCAACCGAGTTTATTATTGATGGTGGCCATGGTGAAGGGTTTTGTATCGGTAATATTTTGAAGTATGCTCAGAGATATGGCAAGAAAGACGGTTATAACCGCAAAGATTTAATGAAAGTATTGCACTATGCAATCATCGCCCTCCATGTACACGATTTGGAGCACGATTAACCAGTTTGCCCCCAGCGGGCAGTCGGGGCTTGATACGCCTCTCTCTTACTCTCTCACAAGAAGTATCAAGTTCCCGACAACTTTATTATAAATAAGAGAGTAAGAAATAAATTAGAGGAATGAACAATGGCATATAGATTAACTTACACTAGTACTCGACCAGACACATCGGCAGATTGGTATTTCTTTTATGAAACCGCTGATGCTGGATTTGAGACTAATGCGACACATTTTAGAAACTGGCTTGACGCGAGAAGTGATGTAACTGTTACTTTGACTGTGGCAGAAGATAATCTTTCTTTTAAATGGGAATTAGATTTTGCTGATGAAGCAGCTTACGATGCATTTGTAGTTGATAGGACTGCCCTGTTTGCAGCTGCTCCTTACAATGGCACTGCCCATTTACAGGAAACAGCTTACTTGGATTACTTATCTGCTAACAGTATGACTGGCGCTGAGACTCCAGCAGGCGGAGCAGAAGTCTAAAGTAAAATAAGGGGTTGACATTTGCCCCTAACAAATGTTATTATATGATGTTTAATTTGATTGAGGTATATTATGAAACTATCTAAAACAACTTTGGAGTTGTTGAAAAACTACGCCACCATTAACACAAATCTTTTGGTTAAGGAAGGTAGTAGTTTGTCAACCGTGTCCGCTTCTAAGTCAATTCTTGCAAAGGGCACAATCGAAGAGAGCTTCCCACAGGAGTTCGCAATCTATGATTTGAATCAATTCTTATCTCTGGTCACCATGAGTGATGATACTGAGATAGAATTTTCAGATGAATATCTAACCTGTAAGTCTGGGGCTGGTAGATTTAAATTCTACTATGCAGAACCATCTATTATTGTGGCCGCACCAGACAAAGAAATTGAACTTGATAATTTCTATCAGTTCAACATCACCAAAGAACAACTCAATACTATCTATAGGGCAGCAAGTGTAATCTCTGCACCTACTCTTAGTGTTGTTTCTAATACTGGTGGTGTAACAATGAGTGTTGGTGACCCGAATACTCCTAAGAGTAATTCATTCACCACAGACATTGGTCAGGCGAATGTACAATTCGATGCTAGACTTAGTATAGAGAATCTAAAAGTAATCGCAGATGATTATGAGGTTACTGTTAGTCAGAAGAAAGCTTTTAAGTTTTCAAATTCAAAAAGAACTTACTTTTTGGCACTAGAACCGAGTTCAAATATTTAATGGCTTGGGTTGAAGGAATGATTGCCGTTTATGGAATGATATTATCTTTCATGGCGGGATGGTTAATGCCGAGAGGTAATTTTATTAGAAAATTTCAGTTGTGGTTAACCAAAAGAATATACAATTGGTTGGCTCATGAAAAAGAAAAGATTAAGGAGAAAAGTAAATGAAGATTGAAGTTGGTCAAAAGTTACCAGAAGACATCACTTTCCACATGAGGGTAAGGGATGAAAAAATGGTAGAGGCTGGTGATGAAAATCCATATCAGTGGCAACTAGTTAACTCAAGTGACTTGTTCAAGGACAAGAGGGTTGTACTGTTTGCTTTGCCTGGCGCATTTACTCCAACATGTTCAACATATCAATTACCAGATTATGATAACAACTATGAGTTGTTCAAAAGAAATGGTATTGATGAAGTATACTGCCTGTCTGTTAATGATAGTTTTGTTATGAACAAATGGGGTGATTGGTTAGACATTGATAATGTAAAACTAATTCCAGATGGAAGTGGTTTCTTTACAGAAGCTATTGGTGCTTTGGTGAAGAAAGACAACTTAGGATTTGGGCCAAGGTCTTGGAGATATTCAGTCCTTGTCAATGATGGGGTTGTGGAAGTAGCATTTGTCGAGGAAGGATGTGAAGACGATTGTCCTGCTGACCCATATGAAGTATCTGACCCACTGACCATGATGAATTACATTCAAACTGAAAGTCCTGTAGGACAACAATATGAGTTAAATCTTCAAGATGGTGCTGGAACAGACGAAACATTTGCATAAAGTTGATTATGATTTAAAACCTTTATCGAAGGAACTCGCAATCGATTTTATACAGACGCATCATTATTCACCGATGATGCCTAAACTAACAAAGCATTATCTAGGATGTTTTCTCAATGGTGAATTAGTAGGTGTATTGACTCTAGGCTGGGGAACTCAACCTAGACAGACAATCAATAAAATGTTTACTGGTCTGGAGTCAAAAGATTATTGGGAGATTGGTAAGATGTGCATGACAGATGAAATGCCAACCAACTCCGAATCACAAATGATATCTCAATCAATAAAATGGATAAAGGAAAATACACCAGAGGTATCGTTCCTTTATACAATGGCAGATGGTATCATGGGTAAATGTGGATATGTATATCAGGCAAGTAATTTTCTTTATGGTGGACAATACTTCACTCAAGTATATGAGATAAATGGAGAGAAGGTTCATCCGAGAGCTACAAGAAAATTATGCGAAGAGAACGCAAGGTTCTCTGGCAAAGACAGGATTTTTTGGTTGACTTCAGACTTTATGAAAGAGAAGGGAATCAAAAAAATAGAGGGATATATGTTTAGATATATCTTTCCGCTGAATAAGAAGGCAAAAAAATTATTAAAAAAATCAAATATGGAATGGACTAGGGTATACCCCAAAGACCACAATCTAAAATGGTTTGACAAAACATCCAATCCGAAGTTTGAAATTGAACAACCCCACTTCACATATGAAGAAGTTCTACACAACGCGAGAAACATATCTGGTGGTGGGGCATCTTTAAGAGGTATATTATGAGCAAAATTGTTTTAGTATCTGGTGGATTTGACCCACTACATAAGGGACACCTTGACCTATTGAAAGAAGCTAAGAAGATGGGTGACCATCTATCGGTAGGTCTCAATAGCGATGCGTGGTTAACTAGAAAGAAGGGGTCACCGTTCATGTCACAATGGGACAGAATGGATATGTTGATGGAATTAGAATGTGTTGACCATGTAGTTCCTTTCAATGATGATGACGATACTGCCAAAGACTTTATAGAAAAAGCATTAGGCACATGGGGAATAGACCACAAGTTTTTATTTGTGAATGGTGGTGACAGGACAGAAGATAATATTCCAGAGATGGAACTGCGAGAAAAGTTTTCTCATGCTCATTTAGAATTTGTTTTTGGTGTTGGTGGAGATAAAACTTATTCTAGTAGTTTGGTAAACAATGTAGAAAGAGCTTGGGGTGACTATAAAGTTATTCACGAGGAACAAACTGCTAAGGTAAAAATATTGAATATTGATATTGGTAAAAGTATTAGTTACCAAAGACATTTTTATCGTGGAGAAATCTGGCATATCGTAAATGGTATGGCAATGATTAAAACCAGCAAAGGTAGGTTAGAGAATTATACATACGACTACTTGACTTCTGGTCAACACTTTAGTATAATACCCTACGAATGGCATCAAGTGACAAATGTGGGTAATGAACCCCTAAAGATAATTGAAATTCAACATGGTTCTTATGTCGAAGAAGATGATATTGAACGCGAGGAGATAGTTCATTGAAGAAGAAAGGTATTAAGGAAAGACGAATAGTCGCCTTAAAAAATTTGGAGAAGTCAAAGTTTACCCCAAAACAGGTAAAGTCTGGCAAGTTTGTAAAAGGTAAGCCTGAGATGGTAGACCGTTCTGAAGACAACTGGAACATCAAAAAAGATTACCAGATTGAGGTGCTTAAGAAAAGAGTACAGTAATCATGTTTGATTACAATCTAATAGATGAATATCAGATTGAGGTTACTACTTACTGTAACGCCGCTTGTCCTCAATGTCCGAGGAATGTAAACGGTGGTAAGACTAACCCCTATCTGCCAGTTTGTCATTTAGATAGAGATGTAATAGATGTTGCATTTCCTAAGTCCCTAGTAAAGAGACTGAGACAGGTTTTCTTTTGTGGCAGTTATGGTGACCCTATTATGCATCCAGAGTTCTTGGATATACTCAAGGATTTTAGGAGTAAAAACCCAACTCTGCATCTCTACCTTCACACTAACGGAGGAGTCCGTGATATTAAATGGTGGGAAGAGATTGCTGAAGTGCTGGGTGACCATGGCAAAATTGATTTTGGTATTGATGGAATATGGGATACCAATCATCTTTACCGAAGAAATGTAGATTTTTCTCGCGTGATTGAAAACGCGAAAGCATTTATAAATGCTGGTGGAAAAGCACAATGGAACTATCTGGTATACAAACACAATGAACACCAGATATCAGAAGCAAAAAAGATGTCTGAAGAACTGGGGTTTGATGATATACTGTTTAGGTCAACTGGTAGGTTTATGAACCACAAAACTCTTACTGAGTTAGAAAAGTGGCCAGTGCAAAACAGAGATGGTGAAATAGAATATTATTTAGAACCACCCACAGACAAACAGTACCACAATAGTAGTGTTGAGAATCTACCCAGACTACATGAAGAGTATCCAGATATAAAGGATTACTTCAACGAGACCAAAATAAAATGTGACGCTCTCACTGGAAAGAAAGTGGCAATTACTGCCGAAGGTTTAGTCTTACCATGTAATTTCTTTGAACACAATCTTTACGACATGAGATTTCATAAAAGAGATTCATTTCCTAGTAGTAATGATTATCACTTTGATGAAGATGGCAATAACCAAGTTATGTCTCTTATCAATAGACATAATGGTGATGACCAGAATTTAAACATTCACAGTCAACCATTAGATAAAATTTTTAAAAGTGAGTTTTGGAAAGAGATTGTATGGTCATGGGAACAAGATATAGGGTGTGGCAAAATATTTGAGTGCGCTATGACTTGTGGACAGAAGTTAACTAAAGTATGGGATCAAAATAAAAAGATGAAAGAAACTTATCGATATTATATCACAGGTAACAATCGCGGATTGGGACTAGACTTAGCAAAACATTTTAATGGTGATGGATGTTCCAGAAGTACTGGCCAGATGCTTACTGATATTACAACTAAGGTTGGTATTCAAAGAATAGTAGAACAAAGTTTACACTATGATGTGTTTATCAATAATGCATTTGATGGCCCGCCAGATGAACCTTGGGGTAATTTCGCTCAAGTAAATTTATTGTTAGCGGTATTTAAGGCATGGAAAGAAGAAAACAAGTCTGGATATATTTTTAATATCGGAAGTACTGGGGCATTAAGTGCCAGAGTTAGTCATGACAGATATGCAATTGCTAAGGACGCCCTTGCTACCGCGAGTAGACAATGTTCCAAGGCATTTAAAGATGACCTAGTTAAATTTAAAACTACCTTGATTACGCCAGGCAGATTGGACACACCATTGAGTAGAGGTAGAGAAACATGGACAGGCAACGGTGTGAAAACGCTTGACATTTGCAAGTTTATAGAGTATACTATGGGCATAGAAAATAATAGTATAATTGAAGACATCATTATTGATGTTAATTTGGAGTATGGTAATGAGTGAATTTTTATGGGTGGAGAAATATAGACCCCAAACTATTTCCGATTGTGTTCTACCAGATAGAATCAAAAGTATTTTTCAAGAGTATGTTGATGCTGGTGAAATATCCAACATGCTTTTGTGTGGCACCGCTGGTACAGGAAAGACCACGGTTGCAAAAGCACTTTGTAATGAACTTGGTTGTGACTTTATTGTTATCAATGGTTCGGATGAAAGTGGTATTGATGTATTGCGTACTAAGATAAGAGACTTTGCTAGTACGGTAAGTTTTGAAAGTAAACCCAAAGTTGTGATTATGGATGAGGCGGATTATCTAAATCCCAATTCCACGCAACCAGCACTTAGAGCTTTTATTGAGGAGTTTTCTGGCAATTGCAGATTTATTTTCACATGCAATTTCAAGAATCGAATCATCGAACCTCTTCACAGTAGAACATCTGTTATTGAATTCAAACTCAATAAGGATGAAAAACAAAACATGGCTGGATTGTTTCTTAATAGAATGAAACATGTATTGGATTCTGAGGGAGTCACATATTCTACTCCAGTTCTCGCTGAGTTGTTAATGAAACACTTCCCAGACTATCGTAGGGTTCTAAACGAACTACAACGGTATTCGCGTAGTGGTACAATCGATGAGGGTATCCTAAGTAACATTGCTGAGATAAACACCAAGGGATTGATTGACAGTCTCAAGGATAAGGATTGGAAGAAGATGCGACAATGGGTAGTCAACAATGTTGACAATGACCCACAAGGTGTCTACAGGAAGGTCTATGACTCTCTTATCGATAAGGTGAAACAAGTACCCCACTTGGTACTATTGATTGCTGACTACCAGTACAAGAGTGCATTTGTGGCAGACCAAGAGATTAACTTGACCGCGTGTCTAACTGATATCATGGCGAGTGTGGAATTTAAATGATTGAGGGGTTAGGTGAACCAGTAAAGACCTATGATGCTGAAGAGTTCAAGGTAAAGAAAAAAGCAATCAGTCCCTTTGATTTTGCGAACAGTATCAACTACAGTAAAGAGGATTTGATTGTAGATGATTGGTCTGAGAAACAGTACAATGCTTTTATTGTGAACAAGTCATTGTCTCATGGAATGGATACGGTTGTGGCATCTAATGAAATGAATGCTAGACCACACCTTGATGCAAAATTGCAGTATGATTTTCTAAGGGGACTTGTTCGTAAGAAGAAAAGATTTAACAAGTGGTTGAAACCAGAAAAAGAAGAACATCTGGAAATAGTAAAAGAATATTTTGGTTATAGTAATGTCAGAGCTCAAGAAGCACTTAGACTTTTGACTGACGAAAACATCATGGAGATAAAAAAACTTTTAACAAAAGGTGGAAAATAGAAAAACCATAAATACTTTTCATATTAATTAACAAAATTATGAAGGTATTATCATGGTGGATGATTTTTTTGACATTGATTTTCCAGATTACAAACCAGTAGAAGTATTATTAGAAAAGGAAGATGACTTCCTAAAGGTTAGGGAAACTTTGTCTCGTATTGGAGTGGCATCAAAGAAAGACAAGACATTGTATCAGTCTTGCCATATTCTCCATAAACAGGGTAGGTATTTTATAACTCATTTCAAAGAACTTTTTGCTCTTGATGGCAAAGAAGCAGATTTGACAGATAATGATTTAAAAAGAAGAAACGCAATATCCAAACTGCTGAGTGATTGGGGTTTGGTAAAACTTCTTGATAAATCAGTTGAAGAAGACATGGCTCCATTGAGTCAGATAAAGATTTTGTCCTTCAAAGAGAAGGATGAATGGTCGCTCGTTACTAAATATAATATCGGGCGAAAACGATAACCCTAAACGCACAGAAGGAGAGCTATGAAGGGAAAAGTGGCGGCTATGGTCGCATTGGTTTTTATGATGGCAATACCTCTTGAATCCATCGCTGAAGAGGAAAAAAACAGGATTCACACACTCTGTAAACAAGAGATTAAACAAAACTATTCCGACTCACTCGCAAGAATAAGACTCAATGGATTTGCTAAACAAAACCGCAAACCTATTGCAAAATATCGCGTAGCGATTGAGGGAGGACAGACTTTGTTCCTAAGATGTGGTATTGACCCCACTTCTGGTTCCATTATGGTCTGGGATAGAGATGATTTTTACAGAATTGCTAAACTGAGTGAAGGTCTTCAAAAGAAAATCAATGAAGAACTTGCAATCATTATGCATGGGATGGTTTTAAAATTAAACAACGGATAAAATTAAATTTTTGCCCTTGATTTTTGGAAAAAAGTCCCCATATATTATAAATAACAGTAGTAGATGCTCGGGTGAGGTCTACACTTTAACTCGCTTAATAAGGAGAAAACTATGAATACTTTAAGCACACAAGCGCACTGGGATAATCTTGTCTCAGCGTTTCCACAAATCCGCAGACAATTCGTTGGTTTCGATAGGGTAGTTGATTTACTCAATCAGAACTTTGAAGTATCTGTGCAAAATTTCCCACCATTTAATATAGAAAAACTAGATGATGAAAACTACGAGATTCAAATGGCTCTCGCTGGTTACAAAGAATCTGATTTAGATATTACTGTGGAAGATGGCACTCTTACTGTAGAAGGTGGCCAAGAGTCGGGGGAAGACGAATCAAATTTTATTCACCAAGGTATAGCACAAAGAAAATTCCGTAAGGTATGGAGTCTAGCTGACACTGTAATAGTGAAAGATGCTAAACTCACTGAGGGAATTCTTAGAATATCCTTGGAGAATCAAATCCCAGAGGAGAAGAAACCTCAAACAATCAAGATTAAAACTAAATAAATAGTTTTATCGGGGGGCGATATTTGCCCCCCATTTTTGAAAAGGAAATATTATGACAAAGAAAAAGAAAGTAGTGAAGGAAGTAAAGATTCCTAATCCAGAAATGGAAGTCACCGAAGAAGAACTTGAGAAACAACAACTTCCACCAGCTTCATTGGTGGGTGTAAAGTCTGCTGGTACGGCTGAAATTATCTGTTACTTACAGAAAGATGATGAGGGCGGTAGATATATTTTATCAAACCCAGCTCAGATATCTTATTTGCCTGTTGAAGGAAAACAGGGACAATTTAAAATTGCATTTGTTCCACAAACTCCATCAAGTACTGGTACTTTATTTGTACCGTATGGCAAACTTGAATACTTGTTTGAAGTCAAACCAGATTTGGCTAAAGAGTATCAAGACAAGTTTGAACACACCGCAGTAACACAGACAAAGAAAAAACCAAAATTCACTGGTTAAAAAATTGCTCGAAAAAGGTAGCGCTTTTTATATCAAAAATAGCGCAAAAAATAAATCCTCGGCCAAAAACGCCTGTAGGATTTTCAAAAAATAATGCTTGACTTCTGATGTCTGTTGTGTTATTATATCTCTAAATGAAAAATCGGTTTTATTATGTCTAACTTCTATACCTATGCGTGGCAATATGGAAATTCAATCCTTACTCGTGGAGTGAGGAATGGTAAGCGCTTTACTGAGAAACATCCATTCAATCCTACATTGTATGTTAGAAGCAATGAGGAATCTGAATTCAAAAACATCGATGGTCATTATCTAAAACCAATTCAGTTTGGTGACAACGGTGATGCTAAAGAGTTCCTAGACAAATATTCTAAAGTAGATAACTATCCTATATACGGTCAAACTGATTTGACTTATCAGTATATAGCTTCTATGTATCCCCATAATATCGAATTTGACCTTAGTAAGATGAATATCTGGTCAATAGATATTGAGACAACAGCAGAACATGGTTTCCCAGACACGGAAAATCCTATTGAAGAAATCCTGTTGATTACTATGGTAAACAATTACACCAAAGAAATATTTACATGGGGTTCTGGTGAGTGGAAGCCTGGCGAAGAGACCAAAGACCTACCAGTTACATATACATATTGTTCCGATGAGTTTGACTTGTTGGAAAAGTTTATGACATGGTGGGCGCAAGATTATCCAGATGTAGTTACTGGTTGGAATCATGAACTGTTTGATATGCCTTACTTAGTTGGTAGGATTGACAGACTATTTGGTGACTCAGCTAAAAACAATCTTAGTCCATTCGGTATGACTAGGAAGAAAACTGTTCGCGGTCATAACAGAGAGTTATTGAAGACTGACATCAAGGGTGTCATTCAACTTGACTATATGGATTTGTACAAAAAGTTTACTTACACCTTCCAAGAAAGTTATCGACTTGATTACATTGCTGAAGTAGAACTAGGTAAGAAGAAACTGGAATCTGGATTTGAAACATTCCGCGAGTTCTACGAGAATGATTGGAATAGGTTTATTGACTATAACATTATCGATACTGTTTTGGTTGACGAACTTGATGACAAGATGAAATTCTTGGAACTTATTATCACTATGGGATATGACTGTAAATGTAACTACAATGATATCTTTTCATCTGTGAGAACTTGGGATTGTTTGTTATATAACTTCTTACTTGAAAAGAACATTATGATTCCTCAGAAGAAGGAACACTTCTCCAAGGGATTCGCTGGTGGTTATGTCCAAGACCCGAAAGTGGGTAAGTACAAGTGGGTGGTATCAGTTGATGCGACTTCCCTATATCCATCTATCATCATGCAACACAATCTATCACCAGAGATGTTGGCAGAGGGACACAAACCCCTAGACTGTACAGTTGATAGTATTCTGGAAAGGAAACACTCAACTAAAAAATTGGTGGAGGCAGACTTATCGATGGCTGCTAATGGTTACTTGTTTGGTAGAACATCTCAAGGATTCATGGCAGAAATTACTCAAAAGTTTTTTGACGATAGACAGAAGTACAAAAAACTCATGAAGAAAGCAGAACAAGAGTATGAGGATACAAAGAATCCTAAACTCAAAAATGATATCGCCAAGTTTAACAACTTCCAGATGGCAAGAAAGATTCAATTGAACTCTCTCTTTGGTGCGATAGGTAACAAATGGTTCAGATATTTTGATGAAAGGATTGCAGAGGCAATCACATTGAGTGGACAACTTATTATCCGTGACACAGGTAAAGCGGTGGATGAGTTTCTAAACAAGTTTCTTGGCACAGAAGATGAAGTCTATTCTTTCTATACTGATACAGATTCTTGTTATGTTACACTGGACAAGATGGTAGAACTTCACATGAAGGATAAGTCTCAAGAAGAGATAATTGATATCCTTGATAAGTTTACGGAAGATAAACTAGTACCAGCAATCAATGGTCGTATGGCAGAGTTGGGTGACTACATGAATGTATTCCAACCCAAGATAGATTTCAAACGCGAGGCAATTGCCGATACAGGTATATGGGTTGCAAAGAAACGATACGCATTGAATGTATGGGACAATGAAGGTGTTAGATATCACGAACCCCATCTAAAAGTTATGGGTCTGGAGATTGTAAGGTCTTCCACACCAGCACCAGTTCGTTCAAGTCTCAAAAAGGCAGTTGAGTTATGTTTGAACAAAGATGAAAAAGAATTACAGGATTTCGTTGAGAATACATGGCAGGCATTTAGTAAGATGTCTCCAGAAGAAATCGCTTTCCCACGCGGTTGTAATAACATAGATAAGTATTCATCACGCGAAACAGTTTACACCAAGGGAACTCCGATGCATGTTCGGGGCGCATTGGTCTACAATCACTTGCTTAGGACTCAGAAACTAGAGAAAAAATATCAAGTTATCCAAGATGGTGACAAGATTAAGTTTCTCTATCTGAAGGAACCTAATCATGTGAGAGAAAATACCGTAGCGATGAATGGTCTAATGCCAAAAGAGTTTGACTTACATCGATACATAGATTATGAAACAATGTTTGAGAAAGCATTTATTGACCCATTGAATACTATTGTTACTAGTTTGGATTGGAAGACTAGACCAGTGGCAACATTGGAGTCGTTATTTTAGGAGATACTATGAGTACATTAGATAAATTAAAAAAGAACTCAACGATAAAACAAACTGAAATTTTATCCAAGAGTAAATTTCTGAACAACAAAGATGTTGTACAGACAACTGTTCCCGCTTTGAATGTGGCGTTGAGTGGTAAATTGGATGGTGGACTTGCTACAGGTCTAACAGTTTTTGCTGGCCCATCTAAACATTTCAAAACTGCTTTTGCCATGTTATTGTCAAAATCTTATTTGGATAAATACGAAGATGGAGTGGTGTTATTTTATGATTCAGAGTTCGGCGCTCCTCAAGGATATTTCGACAGTTTCGGCATAGACACAGATAGAGTTATTCATACACCTGTCACAGACATAGAACAACTCAAACACGATGTGATGTCCCAACTCCAAGGTATTGAAAGAGGTGACCGTGTAATTATAATTGTGGACTCAGTAGGTAACCTTGCCTCGCGTAAAGAAGTAGAAGATGCGATAGATGGTAAGTCAGTTGCCGATATGACTCGTGCAAAACAAATGAAATCCCTGTTTCGTATGGTGACTCCTCACCTAACAATCTTAGATATTCCAGCGGTGGTTGTAAACCACACATACAAAGAAATCGGTTTGTTCCCCAAAGATGTAGTGTCTGGTGGAACTGGTGT
>CEOP01098907.1_pt1 | contig 15895 bp, 15 predicted proteins | sample 361301 | NCBI WGS metagenome assembly CEOP01 (sample SAMEA2619548, study PRJEB7988) | marine metagenome | biome: marine biome (ENVO:00000447); feature: deep chlorophyll maximum layer (ENVO:xxxxxxxx); material: "saline water (ENVO:00002010), including plankton (ENVO:xxxxxxxx)" | depth 55 m
CCTTCACCGAGTCAGCTCTGACTCTGGTCTCGCCCAACGTCTCCGCACGGCCGGGCGCCAAAGAGCAAAGTATTTCGATCGAGGCATAACTCAAGACCACTTCGGTGAGTATCTTTCGACCCTTCTCGGGTCGCTATGAGGTGGAGTGCTATTCACCAGTTCGTTCCTAGCTTCGCTCGCGGAGATGCTATTGGCAATCATGTCGCCTTCATTAAAGACCATCTTCGATCTCAGGGCTGTAATTCGGAAATCTTTGTCGGGACTAACAACGACGAGACCTCGGCAGAAACAATCGATCTACAAAATATAGATCGCTACGTGCGACCCGGAGCAGACACCTTGTTTCTGTATCACGTTGCTCAGGCTTCGCCATGTGCCCAAGTTCTCTTGGAACGCACTGAGCCTCTGGCACTCGTATTCCATAATTTCACACCCCCCGAAGTGTTACTTCGGTGGGATCCATCGGTAGCTTTCGAATTGTTAAGGGCGCAAGACCAACTTGCAGATTTAGTTGAACGCTCAAGCTTCGCCATATGCGACAGCAACTTCAACGCTCAGGTACTCAGTCAATTCGGTGATATCGATAGTTTCGTGATACCTCTCCCGGTTGATGCTCCGGCAGGTTTTGAATCGAGTAGCGGACCAGCACCGACAGTTCTATTTGTGGGAAGGGTTGCACCTAACAAAGGAATCCATGATCTCATCACCGCTATAGCTGTACTTAAGCAGCGGATACCCGAAGTCAAACTGCGAATTGTAGGAGCATCTACTTCTGACCGCTACGACCAAGCTATTGAGGGTCTTATAAGAAATCTTGCCCTATCCGAGGCCATCACTATGACCGGTTGGGTTGATGACGAGCAGCTCGAAAGGGAGTACGGACAAGCATCAGTTTTTTGCACGCTTAGCGATCATGAGGGTTTTGGAGTTCCCTTGGTTGAGGCGATGGCGCGTGGAATTCCGTTGGTTTCCTATGCAACCACAGCGGTCGGTGAAACCGTTGGCGAAGCTGGCCTTGTATTAGCTTCGAAGACACCGACGGTCGTAGCGGGCGCGCTGGAGAGAGTGCTTACCGATGACCTTTTGGCAGAGCGCTTATGCGCCAGTGGCCGTCAACGCTCTTCAACGTTCTCTTCTGAGAAGATAGCTACTGCGCTAAATCAAACGCTTTTAGGACATCCGTCTTCATGAAAGTCGATTTCGTAATCCCTAGATATGGACCGGTGGGTGGAGCAGAAAACGCGGTTGGTGCTCTCGCTAGACGGATAGCAGAAATACCAGGTTGGCAAGTTTGTGTACACGCAACTTGTGCCACATCTTCAACTTCTTGGACCAACGAGGAAACTCCTGGCACAGAATATTATGGCTCCCTTCCAGTAAACCGCTATCTGGTCGACTCAGGTAGAACTGAGATTTGGCCATCCCTTGATTCTCGAGTTCAATCTGGAACTTCAAGTGTTGATCCTGCTATCCAGGATGAATTCTTCTTTCATCAGGGCCCGGTTAGCAACGACCTCGCCGGCGCAGTGCAAGCTTCGCAAGCAGACCTCGTGTTTTTTGCTCCCTATTTGTTTTGGCCAACGATGGCTGTCGCTCCTTTGGTAGCTGAACGAGCAGTGATTATCCCCGCTGCTCACGACGAACCATTCTTGAGACTTTCACGAGTCGGAGACCTCCTGAAACAAAGCCGAGGTCTTGTTTACGGATCTCGAGCCGAACAGCAGCTATTGCAACGTACTCACCCGATCGGTCACATTCCGAGCACAGTATTGGGCTGGGGAATCGAACCTCCATCGGCCACTGACCCCGAGCTACTCGAATCCCTCGGCCTTGCGGACCAACCGTACGCGCTTTGTGTTGGACGGATCGAACACGCTAAGGGTTCTTTGGGATTAGTCGATTTTTGGCGGACTCTAAAGACTCGGTCTGCAACCAATCTCCGGCTCGTTTTGGTAGGGAACCCCAGCGTCGAAATCGGCAGTGACGATGATGTGCTTGTAGCTCGAGGTTTGAGCGATGAAGCTAAATGGTCTCTCTTGCATCACGCCGATTTTCTGATCAATCCTTCAGCTCTGGAGTCTTTTTCTCTGGTGCTATTCGAAGCTTGGACCGCTGGCATACCGGTTCTGGTAAATGCCCATTGCGAGACCACTAGGACCCACGTAGCCGAAGCGCAGGGGGGCTTGTGGTATCGCAACTACCCTGAGTTCGAAGTTGCTGTTGAACGTTTAGCTTCGGATGCAGGGGCCAGAAACTACATGGCAAAGAACGGGAAGATATACACCGAAGCTAATTATGGATGGGACACACTGGTTCGTCGATTCACGGAATTTTGTGAACATGTGGCTTAAAGAGAGAAAGTTTTTTCTGATGGACCCGAGCCAGGATTAAGCTCCCAGATTATGTCTGAAGGTCGTCGTATTACAGTCTTAGCTGGTGGTGTCGGCGCCGCCAAATTTTTGCGAGGTCTACTGGCTGTCCACCCCAATGAATTAGTCACTGCCGTGATCAATGTTGCCGATGACTTTCGTCTTCATGGGCTTGCGATAAGCCCAGATGTGGACACGGTTACGTACACATTGAGCGGCCTAGTCAATTCTGATACTGGCTGGGGTCGCATTGATGAAAGCTGGCGGGTTAGAGACGAATTAGAGAGGCTCGGCGGGCAAACCTGGTTCAATTTAGGAGATCTTGACTTAGCGCTCCACCTTTATAGGACACAGCGCCTCGGTGAAGGAGCGACGTTGACTGAGGTGACCTCTGAAGTGTGTGAGAAGCTCGGAATTAAGGCCCACCTTCTGCCAGCAAGTAATCATCAGATCCGAACTCAACTTAAGGTCCAGAATCAAGGTTGGGTCGATTTTCAGGATTATTTTGTTGCGCAACAACACAACGTGGTTATTGAAGATCTGCGGTTCGAAGGAATAGAAGCTGCAAAAGCAGGTCCCGAGGTGCTTTCTTCGCTTGCGAACTCAGATGCGATCGTCATCGCTCCGTCGAATCCGTTCGTATCGGTGAAACCGGTCCTGGAAATATCAGGAGTGGCCGATGTGCTTCGGGAACGACGAACCAAGGTGGTAGCAATCTCTCCAATTGTTGGTGGCGCAGCGCTTAAAGGTCCAGCTTCTAGGATGCTTGAAGAACTCGGGTTCGAACGAAATTCCGTCGGCATTGCATCGCTCTACAGAGATTTTGCTGGAACTCTAGTCATCGACCAACAAGACTCTGAGTTAGCACCTCGGGTTCAGTCCGAGGGCATGCGAGTTCTGGTTACTGACACAATTATGGATACTCGTGATCGGGCCGCTGCTCTCGCCGAGGCAGCGCTCGGGGAAATTCTAATATCCGGAGAGGGCAAACAATGACACTGACAATTCACCCAGTCAAAGGCATTCCCGAAGTCACCGAAGGCATGGATCTTGGGCCGCTTATCGGCGATATCTGTTCCTCGAGCGAGTTCGGCTTAAGTGATGGAGACGTGCTAGTCGTAACTCAGAAAATTGTTTCCAAGGCCGAGGGAGCGATGGTTGAGATTGACCAGACAGACCCACTCTCGCACAAGCCGATCGTGGAACGTGAGGCTGTTCGGATACTCCGCCGGCGAGGTGAGCTGATCATTACTGAAACTAAGCACGGCTTCGTTTGCGCAAATGCTGGGATTGATTTGTCTAATGTTGCTCGAGGCCAAGCAGCGCTTCTTCCCGAGGACAGCGATAAATCGGCGCGCAGAATCGTTGAACGTATCCGTCATAGCTGCGGGGTTAACATTGGGGTCATCATCTCAGACACTTTTGGGCGACCTTGGCGCAGAGGCGTCACCGATGTGGCGATTGGTTGTGCAGGTGTCGCTGCTGTAGTCGACCTTCGTGGCACCGAAGACTCTCTTGGCAGGGAATTGATGGTCACCGAAGTGTGTGTCGCCGACGAACTTGCGGCAGCAGCCGATCTTGTTTGTGGAAAAGCTGAAGGGATTCCAGTTGCCTTGATTCGTGGCGTTGATAGCCAATGGTTGAGGAGTAGCTCAATCCGAGATGAAGTCATTCGAAATCCTTCAGAAGACTTATTTCGTTAATCAGGGCGCTGGCCGGCTCTGGTCGACTATTTGGCTTCCGGCCTCTATTCGTTCACCTAACCCGATCACCGAACCTTCTATTGTCGCCCCCTCACCTACGTAAACGTTCTCAGATAGCACCGAATCAATAATCGTGGCTCCTCTGCTTACACGACAATCATTGAACAACACCGATCGCTGAATCACGGCTTCGGCATCGATATGGCTTCCAGTTCCAATGACTGAGTCCTCTACCTGGGCTGTTGCGTCGACCGCCGCTACAGGCAATTCGGGCTTGGCCCTCCGACGGCCGTGAAGAACATCCAGATTAGCTTCCAGGAATTGTTTAGGCGTACCAGTATCAAGCCAATATGTATCCGACTCAAGCGCGAAGAGGGTTTCGGCTAGAGCCATTTTAGGGAAGGTCTCTCTTTCAATGGAAACGGGTCTGGTGTCAGGGATTCGAGCTATAACCGAAGGGTTCAGGACATAGGTTCCTGCATTGATGGTGTTCGACGGGGAGGAATTTGCTGGCGGCTTTTCAATAAATTCACGAACCCGACCATCGTCACTGGTCGTTACCACCCCGAATCGCGACGGGTCAGCAACAGCTTGCAATGCAATCGTCGCTTCGGCCTCCCGCTCTTGGTGGAAGCTCAGCAATGCGCCAATATCCAGGTCTGTCAAGACATCCCCGTTGAGCACTAAGAATGGTTCATTCAGTTCCATCTCTAACGCGGCAAACCTGATCGCACCAGCTGTTCCGCGAGCTTCGGGTTCTACCGCCACCTTGTACGGGATACCTGCTATTCGCCCATCTGGGTAGGCAGCTAAAAAAGCGTCGGGTCGGTAACCGAGCGCTAGACCGATTTCTTCAATTCCATGGTCTGCTAGGTGACTCACTACCCACTCGATCATGGGAACCCCGCAGATGGGAAGCATTTGTTTTGGAGTGTGTTCGGTAAGCGGTCGGAGTCGAGTTCCGAAACCCCCGACAAGCACTAAAGCGAACATTGCAACTCAGTCGTCGGCAGGTTCGCTTGACTCCGGTACTTCGTCAGCGGGTTCCTCTGTTTCAAACGGTTCTTCTGTTTGTGGCAGAATCGGGCCGGTTTCATCACCGTCATTTTGGCCAAGTGGTTGCTGCTCTTCTGAAAGATTTAGGTATTGACGCAGATAGCTGTCGTCTGGGCGAGGTATCTGCGAGTTGTCGGCATCTTTAGGCACTACCGCGAACATCACTAACTGACCATCTTCGTTGAGACGCACATCTCGTAGGTCTTCGGTAAACACCACTGGCTTTTCTGCCGTTAGCTGGTTCCACTTCAGTACTCGAATCTCTGCGGGTTCGTCTCCGCAAAGGAACTCTTCTTCTGAGATAACTGAGCCATTCGGTAATTCGAAGGTTTGGTCATCGAATGCGGTCTGATTTTCGTTGAAGAAGGCACCTAAGGTGGCATATTGCCCAGTTACTGTGCTCACGAACGGGTGGATATGGATTAGGCCGTCGCCGTGGGTGTGTATGCCAGTCCTGTCGTCTTCTGAGTCATTGACGAAGACAGTCGGATCAACTTCATCGCACACGAATATGTTGTAGGCGCTATGCCAGTGGTCTTCCAAGCCTGGATCCCCAGCGGGAGCCAAGTCAGAGCGCTGGTCTCGGGCCACGACTACGAGGACGATCCCGAGAAGAGCGACGAGCATCATTGCTGCTGGAAATAGAACTTTGCGTTCTGATCCAGCGCCTTTGCCGCCGGCCCCGGTGCTCGCTGCTTTAGCTACTTTTTTTGCTGCTGCTGATCTAGCCATACCGTCCGCCAAGTTATCGTCTATCTAGCCCGGTTACGCGCTACTGGGGCGCTTCCTTTATTGTTGGAGTTCTAGGAATAGCTCGTTGTAGCTGTCAGCGACGGCGGCTGCGGACAACCATTCTTCAGCGAAACGTCGAGCTTCAAGGCCTGCCGCAGCCCGCCCATGAGGGTCATCGATCAGGGCGGCCAGTGCTGCAATGAATTGTTCAGTGTCGCCAGCGGCTGCAGTTCTACCCGCTCCCGAACGAGTCACTACTAGGTCTATTTCACTTCCTAAATCGACACTGGCTAGTACCGGCCGTCCGGCAGCGAGTATGGAATACAGCTTTGATGGCACGCTGATCGAGCTCAACCCTTTTTGAAGTGGGATTAGATGGATATCTCCTGCGGCTAAGACTTCGTTGAGTCGATCTTGAGGTTGATAGTCCATAAAAGTGACATTCGCGAGATCTTCTGCTTCCTGTTCGAAATGAAGCCTTCGTGATCCATTGCCGTTGATCACGAAAACGACGTCATCACGCTCGATCATGTATCGGGCGGCTTCAAGCACAATCTCTAGAGGCTGCGAAAAACCAACGTTCCCTGCATACATCACGATGGTCTCATCGGTAAGTCCAAGTTCGCGACGGTAGGCATTATTTCGGTTACCGGGCTGAATGCGTTCAGTATCAACAAAGTTAGGGATGACGCGAAGCTTTGACTCGGTATCAGTTCTTGTACTTAACCTTTTTCTGAGATCGTCTGATAAGACCGTCACGGCGTCTGCTTTTTCGTAACTGGTGATTTCTATGCGTTTTAAGAGTCGTATTAGCCGGTCATCGGTAAGAGTGCCGGTTTCCACAGCTGCATCGGGGTGGACGTCCTGAATATTTAAGACAAGCGGAGCTTTGTGTCTTTTAGCTGCTATCCATCCAGCAAGCGCCAAGGTGAGTGGTGGGCTCATGGTGAGGACCACTTGACTTCGCCGGGAAAAGAGTCCTGCTAATGCGGCAGCGCAACTGAAGGCACAGAAAGCGATTGCTCGGGTTAGAAGATTGCTTCGATTCTTCGACGCAAACGGGTGAATTCTGGTGATTTTTCCCCATGGGGTCTTTTCGCTACGTATCAGTCGCCCAGTCCATTCCGGCTCTACTGCATGGTGTTGATACCAAGGAAGGGAAGTTATTACATGAATGTGATGACCCAGATGTCCAAGCTCGCTAACAATCTGAGTAATGACTTCTCCAGTTGGGGCCGTGTCGGGGGCAAAGTGGGGACAGATAATTGTTATTTTCATGCCCTCATCTCTTCATTTGCTTAGTAACTCTTTATAAACCGCTATCTGCGCTTCTGCAGTTTGTTTGTATGAAAAGTCAGCAGCTCTCCGATGTCCTGCAGCTACCCATAACTGACGCTGGTCGGGTTCCTCAATTTGTCGGATTGTTTCGCTCCATTGGTCAATATTCATTGGGAGGGTGATTCCACCGGCTCCTACGGTTTCTGGTAGAGCTCCGCATTGACTGGAGATCACTGGGCAACCTCTCATCATGGCTTCTATTATTGGTTGGCCAAATCCTTCGTATTGGGACGGGAATACCGTGCAGAGGGCCTGTTGATAGAGAGAGTCGAGCCGCTGTTTGTCTACCTGTCCTAGGTGAGTGATTCGATCGCTCGCTGGTGATCGTTGGATGGCTCGCGCTACCTGTTTGTGGGCTGGACCTTTTCCTCCTGTCAGTATTAGTTGCAGATCTGGGACTTGTTCTAAAAGTTTGATCAGGAATTTGTGAGACTTGTGTGGCCAGGTGACTGCTGGATATAGCAGAAATGGTTTTGCGTCAGGTTTTCGGGTCTGGTGAGCAACTGAAGGGTTGAATGCTGGCGGGATAACCTTGCATTTTTCTTTTGGGTATCCATAATGATTTTCTAGTGAGTCAGCACAAAATTCGCTTATCACGCATACGGTTTCTGCTTGTTGAAGCGTCCGTTGAATGGCGATATCAAGGTAGCGGCGTTTGGCTGCCGAGAAATATTGGGGGTATTCCCGGTATTGAACGTCGTAGACCGTGACAACCTTTTGAGCACTGTTCTCGCGTTTCGGAATTGTGCCTCCAAGATGGTGGACGATGCGCTCACGATCTACTTGCCTGAACAGCTTATTTTCTTTGAAGATTCGACTGGCCCGTCCCGGTAGATGCTGTTGTTCGTTGATTTCAAAAGCTTTGTCAAGAAATTGATGTGTCCGACGAGTAGCGGGAGTTAGGACTAACTCAATCGGGGGAGCTTCAGGATTTTCGCTAAGCGCTTCAAGGAGCTGTACAGCGTAGGTTTCCGATCCTCCAACTTGTCCCGGTCGGAGCCAAAGCATGTTGACAATTATCTGGCTCATATCAATTTCCGATATATCTCGACCGTAGCGGTAGCTGTCTTATCCCATCGAAACAATTTGCTTCGTTCGTATCCGGTATCAGCTATTTGTTGAGCTGCGGCTGCGTCGGTCAGAAGGAATTGCAGGGCTTCTGCAATGTCATGCGCCGAGTATGGGTCGACCGTAACCGCCGCATCTGCGGCTACTTCCTCGGTCGAGGTTCCTTTAGACGTCACCACCGGAGTTCTATATGACATTGCTTCAAGAACTGGAAGGCCAAATCCTTCTAGAAGGCTCGGGTAGCAGAAGACCGTTGCTTCGCTGTAGAGCCCTGCTAGCTCAGTCGTTGTGACTTCGCCAGTGACTGTAATTCGGCTTTTGAGGGTGTCATCTACTGGTTGAAGTAACGCTTCGGGTGTTGTCCCCCATCCAGTTGGGCCTGCGAGTACTAGCTGTGCTTCTGTGCGTGGAGCGATCTCAAGAAAGGCTTTGATTAAGGTCTGGATATTTTTTCGGGGTTCGAGTGTTCCTGCGGCGAGAATATAGTCGCCAGTGATTCCGAATCGCTCGCGAACTCCGACGGCTACTTCTTTATCGACTATTTGAGGGTCATGGCCAAGTGGAACTAGGTGGAGACGCTCGGCGTCTAGTCCCGCAGCGAGTAGGTCAGCGGAGGTAGCAGCAGATGGGCATAACACAGCGTCTGCTCGTTCCAGAACTCGTTTCCAGGAGCGTTCAAAGAGCCGTCGAGCTCGTTGCGGGAAACGGTCGGGAAATCGACGGAACGCCAGATCGTGCACGCTTACGACAAGCGGTTGACTGGTTGCTGGCGGAGAGACGATGGTGGTTGAGTGAACCAGGTCATATTCTCTGACCTTGAGTCGGGGGAAAGAAGTTCGTGACCACGTCTCATAAAGCAAAGGTCTCGGCAAAAGAAGCTTCTTTACCTCTATCGGTGGGCGGAAATCTGGTGAGGGCTTCGTTAGATGAAAGGCAGCTACCCCATTAACTTTGGTATCGGTTCTTTGCGATAACGCACGGGCTAACTCAATCGATACTCGACCGGTACCCCCTGGCACACGATGCCAGGCCGCCTCCATGGTCATGAGGACGCCTATTTCAGCGGTCACGTAACCACCCTTACATAAGCTGCTGTCATTGATCAGCAGTTCTCATACTCTGCCTAAATCGTCGTATCTGTACCCAAGCTCGACCATCGACTTCCGGTCGAGCACGTTACGGGCATCGACAACACATGGAGTGTTCATCAAGCCCATCAATTTCGACCAGTTAGCTCGAGTGAATTCTGGCCATTCGGTCAAGATTAGAGCTATCTCGGAACCGGTCATGGCTTCTTCTATGTTTGCAGCTAGTCGGATGTCATCGCCTATCTCTGCAGGGCTATTGACCATTGGGTCGTATGCGATCAGTTTGGCTCCTTTGGTCGCTAGTCGTTTTGCTACTTCAAGTGCCGGCGAGTTTCTGAGGTCGTCGGTGTGAGCTTTGAAAGTCAGGCCAAGGAGTGTCAGATTTTTTCCGGAGAGGTTTTCTCCAAGTAATAGTTCCGTTTTGTTGACTATCCGGTCGAATTGTTGATCGTTCGCTTCGATAACAGCTCGAAGTAAATCGAACTCATATCCGGCCTCGGTTGCTATTCGGACTAACGCTTGCATGTCTTTTGGGAAGCATGATCCTCCCCAACCTGGTCCTGGTTGGAGGAACCGTGAGCCTATTCGCTGGTCGGAGCCCAATCCACGTGTTACCGCTTCGATGTCGGCTCCTACAGCTTCGCAAACTGCTGCGAGTCCGTTGACGAATGAAACCTTGGTCGCCAAAAAAGAATTGGTGGCGTATTTGATGGTTTCCGCTGAGGCGGGATCCACTGCGACGATAGGGGCGTCAATTGAGCCATAAAGGGCAGCCACCCGCTCGCCTGCTTCGTTGCTCGTAGCACCGATAACAATCCGGTCTGGTTGTAAAAAGTCAGTGACTGCGACACCTTCGCGGAGGAATTCGGGATTGGAGACGACCGAAACATCCTCTCGTTGGATTGCTGTTTCTATGGCCGCGATTGTCCCTATGGGAACCGTTGATTTGTTGATGATGATTGTCTGCGGCAGAACTAGCTGACGGATTTCTTCAACAACGTCTATAACGGCTCCAATATCGGCTCTACCGTCTTCCCCTTGAGGGGTCGGTAAACATAAGAAAACAAATTCGCTCGCGGTTATGGCGCGTTTGGCTCCGACTACGAACTTGAGCAGTTGATTCGATAAACCTTCTTGAACGAGTTCAGGGAGTCGCGCTTCGTGGATCGGAATTTCGCCATCATTAAGTCGAGAGATTTTGTTCTCGTCGATATCAGCGCAGGTCACGTTATGACCTATGTGGGCGAGGCATGCTGCTGTGGTAAGTCCGACATACCCAGCTCCAATTATTGCGACGTTGCTCATTTCTGTACCTTCATGCCGTTGTGTCAGAAAAGGTCAAATTTCTCTCATTCGAGATGTTAACTACATCTAGACGGTTCACTGTCGCGCCCTTGTCTATTGGGCGCGATAGCGCTGTGTAGCCGGCGTTTTTCTTCGTTATCCGCATACACCGAGGGTTCTTGGAGGAGGAGGTGTCTTCTGAGCTGCGTTATTGGCTATCGGTTCAGGAGGTTCCACTGATTTATAGCCCATCGTGACCGAAGGTGGTTTAGATCCCAGTTCGAGGATTACTTTGTTGCCGGACAGGGATGGGTCTGGAATCATCTCCACATTTTCTCTGAGTCGTGCCGCTAAAAGGACGGCGGCTTGATCTCCTCCAACTCCGTATCGAATTCGAGTCTCGGGGTATACATCGGTTTCTTCTTGGGTTGCTTTGAAACCCGCTCCACGAAGTCGTGATGCCAGAGAAAGGGGTGAGGGACCCTGCACTTCTACTTCAACTCTTCCCTCAGTGACATCAGTCCACTCGATACCCCGAAAGATATCGATGACACGTTCGTTGTGTTCACTTTCAACTATCTCTAACCCGGCTTTGCCATCGACGGATACGTCAACCAGTTGCAGTGCATAACGTTCGAGATCAGTATCAACGTTGAGGCTTTTGAAGCGGCGGGCCAATTCAAGACCGTCATCGAAGACACTCAAGGTATTCGATGTGCGAAAATCACTGGCGACTATATCTAGGAGTCTTTGCAAGGTCCGAGGGTTGCTGGCTGCTCGCCCTAAGGCTTGATCTAAGGCTTCGAATATAAACCTTTGCTGGCGACTATTTCGTTCGAGGTCGTTCCATACTCCTAGCCTCACCCATTGGCCATCTGATTGTTGCGTTAAGAGTCGCCGACTTCGCACGAAAGCAAGCGCTGCATCTCCGTCGAGATGAGTCCATCCTTTCCCGGCTCTGAAGCCGGTTCCTCCTTGGGTAGGGTCGCCGCTGTCCTGGACAGTCCTGTCTCGTGTTGGTCTGTTGAAACACATCGAAACGCCTCCAACCGCATCAACTAAGCGTCGAAACCCGTCAAGGTCAACTTCGACGAAGTGCTGAAGGCCAATATCTAAATGATTTTCAACGGTTTCTATGAGACGGGCCGCTCTCGTCTGTGGTGACGAATCGAGGTTGTATGCACTGTTGATCTTGGCAATTGTGTCGGTGCTAGCGATCGACACAAGGAGATCTCGTGGAACCGACACAACCGACGCTGTTCCATCTTGGCGCAGTCGTAGGATCATGATTGTGTCTGCAAGGTGGTTTGCCGCCGAAGCGCTGCGGCCGCTCATAATTGCGTCATCAGCTGCGATTCCCTCGACACTGTCTGAACCGACGAGGAGGTAATTCTCGCCGTCAGGCTCACTTTCACCTAATGGTTCATCAATCGTTGGTGGAAAAATAATTTCAACCGTCAAGTCTGGCGAATCTTGTGTTTCTCCCTCAGTGCTGGCGCGACTCAGATTGAGCAGTGCGGAGGCAGTTATTGGTTTTTTTGTCGGCGCAGTGAGGACGTCGTGTACCTCAAAGCGCTCAACTTGGTCTAGGCGCCACACCGCATAACCAAGGACAAAGGTTGCTGCAAAACCAATTCCTGTGGCCATTCCGATAACAGCGAGCAGGACCTTTTCGCTCAACCGACGGTTACGCCTTGGACGATCCCGGGACATGGTTAGGGAACGTACCTTAGGAATCGCTGCTGTATGGGTCGCGTCCGCTTACAGCTATGGCAATACTTAGTTTTCGGATTCGACTGAGGTGACTCACATCTATCCGCTGATCGCCTAACTCTAAATAGCTGTCATTGACGTATTCAGCAGACTTCCATGGATGTGCATGTCCGAGCCGCTTTATCCAGCGTTTCCGTGCGGCCAAGTAACTGGAGTGTTCGAGAACCGGTAGACCTCTCCGATGTTCTAGTAATAGCGCTCGTATCACACGTGTCCAGCTAGTACTTGCAGTAGCTTTTCTAGCTTCGAAGCCCAGTCGTTGCCTTTCAAAATCGTTGTTAATTAGTCCGTCAACTAATTCGATTAGTTCGCTGTGTGTAGAAATGAGACGGCCATCGCTTTTGTCACGGATTGTGTCTGTCGCTGCGGGGTTACTAGCCATAGCAATGACTACTTTTTCTTGACTCATAGCTTGGCGTAGTCGCTCGAGACTGCTCATCGTTGCAGACAAATCCACAACGATGCCAACATCTGGGTCGTTAATGTTGAGTACTTGGTGACCTGCTGCTTTCAACATCTCTGTAGCGGCTTGTTTTTGTCTATCTTCGAATAGCGCTAACCCCGTTTGAGTGGATCTATTTGGGGCGGGATTGGTAACTGGTAGCGGAACAGCTATGGGATTCTTAGTACCTCTTTTTTGGGCACCGGGCAGTAGGTGCCGGGCCGCTACAACATCCCAGCTAGAAGTCTTTGCATTGTGGTGAGTTATGTATCGCCTTGTCTTCGCTCCCTCTGGCGCATTTTCGTCATCGACAGCAACCACAAGGTCGTATTCGCGTCCATCGGATTTCGGTGGAACGACCTCTGCTTGCACTTCTACTCGTCGTCTTAGGGCGTCGTAAAGTTGTTGTGCATACTTGCCGGGAGTTACTCCTATTCGCATCGTTATTCTGCGGATTCGAGTTGCGAACGAAGAAGGTCGTGTTGGCGTTCCAGGCGAACTAGTTCTACTTGGGATGCTTCGATGGCTGCGGCGAGGTCGTCCAATAGCTGTTCGTCTCCTGCGGTAACGAGCTCCAGACGAGTGACTGCTTGGTCTAGTTGGCTTATTTGTTGTGCATCGGCTGCTAATGAGCTCGCCACTAAGTCAATAGCTGCGGCAAGTTCCTCTGATACGCGGTTGATTGTCGCCACTAGTTTCTTGGACCCGATACCAAAAATACGGGTTTGGGAACCAAGTTCGGTTCCCAGTTCGCGGACTGTTTGCAGATGCGCAGATGCTTGATTGAGGGGATTGTCATCTGTCATGGTTTCACCATCTTCTTGATCGCGTAGCGGTTATTGACGAGAAAAGGGGTTTAGGAGGGGTCGTGTTGGGCGTAATGCCCGCTCGTTTCAGTGCCTTCCAGAGCCCTTCTGGGGTGGTGATCTCGGCTCGAGGTGCTGCCTCTCTAGCCTCACCATGTCTATCTTTGGTGACGACGACGTCGTCGCGATGTGCTCGTTGCCTGAGTGCGGCGACATCTTCGAGGGCGACAACCGAAATATTTTGTTCCTGAAGTTCGCACACAACGTCAGGGTGGTCGCCTATCACGGCCACGCGACCGTGACTCAACGCGGCTTCGCCTTCACATCGTGTTTTTCCGCTGCCTCGGTAAAGCCATGTCCAGCGTGCAAGGCTTCGAGCATGATTACGGTGCGAGAGGTGGCTTGATGCTTCAGAGTCAAAGGTTCCACCTGTGTGGTGGATAACTGCGCAGTCGTTCACTACAACAACTCGCTCATTTCGTGATCTTGCGACATTCACTAGATCGACATCTTCGTAATACCCAAGTCCGTAGGTAGGGTCGAAACCGCCCATAGCTTCAAACCATTGTTTATTGAATGCCCAACACGCTGCCGATACGTGGTCAACCGGTTTGAGTCCGACCCCGCTAGTTCGTGAGCCGAGGACGTGACCGTCGCTGGTTATAGATGCTCCACTTTCAATGGTGTTTCCGTCCCCATCGAGGTACAGCGGTGCCGCTATGGCGGCAGTGTGTTGTTCGATTACGGCTAGCAGCGGTGAAAGCCATTTGGGTGTGACTTGTAAGTCTGAGTTCATTATTACAACTGTTTCGGTGGCGGAGTTACGGACGCCGAAATTGACACCTCCCCCATACCCGAGGTTTCGAGGCGCTTCTATAACGCGTGGCTGCGATGGGTGAGTTGTAATCATCCGAGCTTCTGCACTCTTTGAGGCATTGTCGATAATCAGCAATTCGTGTGGTTCTGGCGTGTGCTGTGCGATGGAATCCAGTAGCTGAAGAACGAGATCAGGGCGCCCATAGGAGACAATGATCAGCGTTGCTCGGAGTTGGTCTTTCATAGGTGTTCGCTGATTGTCTCGATATCCGTTTGGTAACGAGCCCTCAATATGGCATGTGTGTCGGCGAGGGTCTCAACTTCCGAGCTTAAAGACAGCAGGAGATCTGCTAGCACACGGGGATTATTAGCCGCTGTTACTCGAAGCAGATCATCAATTTGTTCAAGAGCCCATCGTTGAGATTTTTCTAACAGCTCTATTGATCGTTGTTCAGACCGATTGGATATCGCAAGTGTTTCGGCTAACGCGATACCAGTTACAGTCACTCCTACAAATTCAGTTGCTGCAAGTGCTACCCCGGTAGCCCACCAGCTATCAAGTTGGTCGGGAACGTTCCAGTTCCCTTTATCGTCCTCAAAGATGCGTATCTCGGATTCGCCTTCGGTAATGGCATCACGTCCGGCCAATTTCAGCCGTTCACTTCTTTCTGGATCCAGCCGCAACAATCCACCTATAGCGTCAAGGTCTGGTTGGATTACAAATTGACCGTCGTTTCCGATGACGCTGTTGACATAGGGCGCTGCCCATTCAAGTGCCAAAACCGCAGCGACGGCTAGCGCTTGACTTGTTGGTTGGGTCTCAGTTGGATTGATGACTATTCGAAGTCGCTTATTCACAGAGAACTTCCAAAAGTTTGGGAAGGGTTATGCGGAAATCTGGCGGCGATTCTAGACCCAGCGTCCGAAGTGCCCTGTTGTCCAGAACTGAATTGGCGGGCCGAAGAGCTGGGCGTGGAGGTTGTAACTGTTCGCTTGTTATTGCCGTCAGTTGGTCTGATGGCCGCCCCATCAGGCTAAGAATCGTCTTCGCAAACTGGTACCAACTGACAGATCCCTGGTTGGTGACGTGGAATATACCTTGGGCTTCGAGTTCAACTAGCTGTTGGATAGTTGTAGCTACATCATGTGTAAAAGAGGGATGCCCGATCTGGTCGTCCACAAAGCTCATGGGCTTACCTGTTTGAGCCAGTTGGACGATTGTCTTGAGGATATTGGAACCATGGAGGCCACATAGCCAAGATGTTCGGACTATGAGGTCTGAATTACGCATGGCTTGTTCACCTGCGAGTTTGGTGAGGCCGTAGATTGACTGCGGGTTGGTTTGATCACATTCGACGTATGGGCGGTCAAGTGCACCATCGAATACATAGTCGGTCGATATTTGTACGACGCGAGCCCC
>CEOP01227070.1_pt1 | contig 15891 bp, 13 predicted proteins | sample 361301 | NCBI WGS metagenome assembly CEOP01 (sample SAMEA2619548, study PRJEB7988) | marine metagenome | biome: marine biome (ENVO:00000447); feature: deep chlorophyll maximum layer (ENVO:xxxxxxxx); material: "saline water (ENVO:00002010), including plankton (ENVO:xxxxxxxx)" | depth 55 m
TATCGTTTTTCGCTAGAATGGAGTAAGATTGAACCCGAGAAGGGTGTCTATTGCAAGAATGCATTAAGCCATTACTCTAAGGTGATAGATGAACTTATAAGTAATGATATTCAGCCAGTTATCAGCATACACCACTTCGCACATCCTATATGGTTTGATGAGATAGGGGCCTTTGAGGAAGAAGATAATATTTCTCATCTTGTCGCATTTAGTAAAAGAGTATTTGAAGAATATTCAGATAGAGTTAAATACTGGTGCACTATAAATGAACCAGGAGTTGTTGCAATACAAGGCTACTTTACGGGTATGTTTCCTCCAGGATTAAATAATGGAAAATTAACTGCTGAGGTATATAAGAACCTACTTGAGTCACATGTGCAAATCTACCACCAGCTTAAAAAGCATAAAAACGCAAGTAAAGTGAAAATTGGAATTGTTAAGAATATAAATCAATTTGAACCATGGAGCAGATATAACCTTTTTGATTGGATGTTTACAATGGCAATGAATCATATCTTTAACTGGTCAGCTATTAATTTTTTCAAATCAGGAAAGCTTAAGTTTAGAGTTCCCTTTATGATGTGGCATTCTCATGTAAATAAAAAGGCAAAAGATTCATTAGATTTCTTTGGTCTAAATTACTACTCACATAATCATATTAAATTTAATCCATTTAGAAAAGATTTCTCTGACTTGATGTATAAAAAAGAGGACACTTTGACAGATATGCCATATACTATATATGCGGAGGGTATGTATCGTGCTATCAAGTTAGTCTCATCTCTAGGATATCCAATTATAATTACTGAGAATGGTGTCGCAGATAAGGAAGATAATATTAGAGCAGAATATATAGCTAAATATCTTTATGCTGTAAGAAAGGCTATCGATGATGGATATAATGTCATTGGTTACTACTACTGGTCACTAATGGACAACTTTGAGTGGGCCTTTGGCTACGATATGAAGTTTGGACTTTATGAAGTAGATTTCGATACACAAGAAAGAAGGCTCAGAGAAGGGTCTAAGATATTTATTGATATAGTAAAAAGGCATGAACCGGAGATCTAAGCATCTAGCAATAATCCTAGCTGCTGGGAAAGGCTCTAGACTTGATTTTGATGGACCTAAGCCACTTTTTCCTATATATGGAAAGCCAATGATTCAACATATTTTTGATAAATTCTCCAAAGCTGGTTCAATTGACATACTTACCGTAGTTGGGCATGAAAAAGAACAACTTATCAAGAATATAGAAGGACAGTCAAAATATGTTTACCAAAAGATGCAAAAGGGAACAGGACATGCAGCGGCACAATGCATATCTCAAATAGAACAATATCAAAATACTTTTATTTTTGTAGCTGATGCTCCATTCATATCTAGTGAGCACATTAGTACTATGATTAATAATCATGAAAAAATGAACTCAGATTGCACATTTCTCTACTCTGAATTTCCTGTAAATCTTCCATATGGAAGATTGATTTTTAATTCAGAAAAGAATCTATCTGGACTTATAGAAGAGCATAATGCAGAAACTCACATTAAGAAAATAAGAACTTACTTTACATCTCAATATCTGTTTAAGTCTGAAGTCCTCATAGATGTTTTATCTCAGATACGTCCAGATGAAATAACAGGTGAGTATAACCTAACTGAAAGTATTAATATTTTAATTAAGCAGAATTTTAATTTACTACCTATTTATATTGATGAGTATTGGGAACTTATAGGTATAAATACAATTGATGATTTACACTATATCCAAAAATTAAATGAAAAGCAGTAAAGATATATTAATAGAAAGAACTAAAAATATATTTTTCGAAAGATATAATTATCATCCAGAGGTTATATCCGTTTCGCCGGGCAGAGTCAATATAATAGGTGAGCATGTTGATTACACAGACGGACTATCTATGCCCGTTGCAATTAATAAGTATCTATGTGTAGCAATCTCAAAAAATAATAAGAAAACAATTGACGTATATTCAGAAAATTTAAAAGAATCCTTCGCTACTAAGTTACATGATATATCAAATCATAAGATATGGCATAAATACGTGCAAGGTTCTATATTGGAATCAGTTGGAGATTTGGATTATAAGGGTGGTTTAGATTTAGTTATTAATTCAAATATACCAATGGGTAAAGGCATATCCTCATCTGCAGCATTAGAACTCTCTATTGTTTGCTCCACGCTGAAATTATTTGATGTTAATTCGACGAATGAAGAAATAATTGATAGATGTCAGAGAGTTGATCATAAGTACGTCGGGATCAAGAGTGGTAAATTAGATCAAAGTGCATGTCTTCTATCTAAAAGGAATTCGGTTTTTATTATAGATTTCCTGGATCTATCAATTGATTATATCCCAGTAAATTTTGAAAAAGTTAGCTGGGTTCTCATAGATAGCGGAATTCGAAGAGAACTTGCATCCTCAAAGTATCATAAGCGAGTAGAGGAGTGCGAAGAAGCACTTAAAATTCTAATAAAAGAAGACAAGAATTTGAAAAACTTTAGAGATATAAGTGAAAGAGAATATTTTTCAATTGATTCACTTCCGTCTAAACTAAGGAGAAGGGTTGTACATATAATATCTGAGAACAAACGTGTTATTAGCATGAAAAATGCTATAAAAAATAATCATTTTTTAGATATAGGCACCATATTGTATGAATCTCATAAAAGCCTAAGAGATAACTATGAAGTGAGCTCTAAAGAAATTGATTTTCTAATAGACTCCTCGAAAGAATTAGATTGCTGGTATGGAGGAAGAATAATGGGTGGTGGATTTGGTGGCAGTACGATTAATCTGATTAAGGAGGGTGCTGAAGAAGCCTACATAGAATTCATATCTGATTTGTATAAAAAAAAGTATAATACACCCTGTGAATCGATGATAATTAGTTTTGTTGATGGAGTTAAAACTATTGATAATATTCGTGCCAATTAAAGAAATTCGTATTAAATTGCATTTCAATTTTCAACATATTTAAAATAATGACAGAAACTATTTTTGATAAAATTATATCTAAAGAGATACCCGCTGATATCGTTTATGAGGATGATGACTACCTTGCGTTCAATGATATAAATCCTCAAGCACCAATTCATATTCTTATAATTCCAAAAAAAAGAATACCAACTATAAATAATCTCCATGAGGATGATTCTAAACTTATTGGTAAGATGGTAGTAATTGCAAAAAATATTGCACAAGAAAAGGAGTTTTCTAAGGATGGCTATAGATTGATTTTTAATTGCAATGAAAATGGGGGGCAGACTGTATTTCATATCCATCTGCATATTCTTGGAGGAAGATCCCTCTCATGGCCACCAGGATAAAGAGAGTCTATGTTTCTATCAAAATTGAGAATTCAAGGCTTTAAATCATTCCCAGATAAAACTGAGTTGAACTTTACTGATGGAGTGACATCAATTGTTGGCCCTAATGGTTGTGGCAAAACAAATATTGTAGACGCAATAAGGTGGGTTTTGGGTGAGCAGAAAGCTTCTACACTTCGTTCGAATAAAATGGAGGAAGTCATCTTCAATGGCACTCAGAAAAAGAAGCCATTGAATTTTTGCGAAGCAACACTTACAATAGAAAACAATAAAGACTTGCTCCCAATTGAGTATGATACGGTAGAGATTACAAGAAGATATTTTAGGAATGGTGATAGTGAGTATTATATAAATAAAAATCAGTGCAGGCTGAAAGATATACATGAAATGTTTATTGATACTGGAATGAGCAGTGGGGCGTATTCAGTTATAGAATTGAAAATGATAGAATCTATCCTATCACAGAATCCAACAGATAGAAGAACGATGATTGATGAAGCTTCAGGAATCAATAATTACAATAAGCAAAGGGCTGCTTCAACAAGGAGATTAGTATCAACGAAATCTGATATGGAAAGAATATATGATATAATGTCTGAGGTTGGGAGTAATGTAAAAAAGCTTAAATTGCAGATGAAAAGATATGAAAGGCATAGAATGCTTTCTCAAGATTTATTATCATGCGAAAAGCTATTTAATGAGAAATCTATAGAAATACTTAATGAGAAACTAAATCCTCTAATATTGAGTCAGAAGGAAATGACTAACTCCAAAAATATTTTCATTGAGGATTTAAAGAAAAAAGAAGAAGGCTTGGAGAAAGCCCAAGAACAATTTGAAAAAACGCGAATTAAAATGGAAAGTATGCAAGATTCTATAAAGGGAATTGAAGATTCTATTGTTAAAATCAATCAAGATATAATTATAGCTACAGAGCAAATAGGACACTCTAAAAATAGAATAGAGCAGTCAGATAAGGAGATTAAAACGAAATCTGCTCAGTTGGTAGCCATACAGAATCAAATTAAAAAGATGAATCAACAAATAAAGAAACTTTTGCCAACAATAAGCAAAAAGCAAACATCTTTTAATGAACAATCAAAAAGTCATAAAAGTCTTAATCAGGAGTTTGATTCTGTAGATAAGTGTTTGGCAGATATTCAAGAGCGTTATTTAAATATACTGGCTGATATCAGTGTTTATAATAATGATATCGCAACAAATGCTAGACTAGTAGAAGAGAAAAACATATTGATTAAAAGTCATCGAGAAGAAATCTCCAATACATCGAAAGGTTATGTTGAGAGCAAGACATCACTTGATGAGTATTTAAAGAAGCTGTCCCAAATAAATAAAATCAGAGATAAAGAAATAAAAAATATAGATAAGAACAATAATTTAATTGAGGATATTGATGCAAAATTGTTGAATCTAAATGAGGAAAAGGTTGATCTTTCAAAAGAGATACTTGTCCATGAAAATAAATTAGATTTCTTTAATAAGTTGATTTCCACAAAAGATGGCTCATCGAGTGGTAATGAATTTTTATTGGACAATAAAAAAAAATATGGTCACTTATACAGAGGTAAACTAGAGGATCTGATTGACTGCCCTAAATCTCTCCTATCTCCACTTGCGGGAGTCCTTGGTAGATTTTCAGATTATTTAGTAATAGATAAACTCATTGATGCTCAAGAAATCATTGAATCTTTAGATCAAAAAAATATGACATTTAATTTTATTGTTCTAGATCAAATTCCCAAAATAAAAAAAATAGTAATATCAATTGATAGTCTATTAGCTAAAATAAAATATTCTCCTGAGATATCTAGCTTCCTATATAACCTGATTGGTAAGTACAAAATTTCTGATAGGAGCTCAGGTAATAGCTATATAACATTAGATGGGAATAAAATTCTTTCAAATGGAATATTAAGGGTTAATCCAAATAAACATGATTCTAAAATGTATACTAAAAATGAAATTTCATCGACGCAAAAAAAAATAGATACAATACTGAATCAGAAATTGATGAAGATTGATAGAGAAATCAATCTAATGATTAACGAAAAAAAAACTTTATCAAAAAGTAATATAGAGCTTAAAAATTCTTTGAATAAGAATGATTCTATTTCAAATGATGTCTCTATAAAAATAGAAAAATATAAGTTTCTTTCTCAAGAACATCAGAAAAAGCAAAGACATCTTCAAGAAAGTATTCTTTTATTGGAAAAGGAAATTATTTCTATTGGCATAAAGAGTAAGGAGGCCAAATCTAACGCGACTAAAAGAAATAGCGACATAAAAAAAATTGAAGAAGAGAAAAATAATCTAATTAAAGAGTCTCATAAAATTAAGGAAAAAATATTATTACATAGGCAGAAAATTGAAACTAGTAAGATAGATTTAATAGAAATAACTAATCAGCAACATTCAATAGCGAATCGTATAGAAGATTATCAGCAGAATGAGAATGAAATTAATTTAGATCTTAAGAGATATAAGAGTGATATAAATAAATTAGAGGCATTGATTAGGAACTTAGGTATATCAAACAAAGAGTTAAAAGCTAGATTAAAAAGACTATACAGTGATGAAAAAAAGATTAATAAAGATATTGGTAAATTACAGACAAGATACTCTAATGAATATCAGAGTTTTCAATCCTTCCAATCTGATATAAAGGATAAACGAATTATCACAGATTCTAATAACGATAAATTAAATGAGATAAAAATTCAAATTGAGAAAATAAAAGCCCATAGGGATACACATTTAGCCAATTTAGAAAATATAAATAATAATGATGTTAAATTAGACTCCATCGATAAGTTTATAAATGATGACGCAAATACACTCTCTTCAAATATGATTAAAATCAAGTCTTCTATCGAGCGAATAGGACCGATTAATATGGAAGTTGACTCACAGCATGAAGCCGAGATTGAAAGATATGAATTCCTTGAGAATCAATATAATGACTTGGTTGAATCTGAAATTTCACTTAAAGAAACAATTGATAGTCTAGATAAAGAAGCTAGAAAATTATTTGAAGCTACATTCAAAGAAATACAACAAAATTTTTCTAAGACATATAATATGTTCTATGATGGTGGCAAAGCATCATTAGATCTTAAAGGAGATGATGTCCTTGATGCAGAGATTATTATTAAGGCTACACCACCAGGTAAATCTACACAAAGTTTGAGAATGTTGTCTGGTGGAGAAAAGGCAATTACTGCTATCTCACTTCTTTTTGCTATTTATTTAGTTAAACCAAGTCCTTTTTGTATTTTAGATGAAGTCGATGCTCCTCTTGATGATGTTAATATCAAACGCTTTAATGAAGTCATAAAGGCATTTTCTCAAAATAGTCAATTTATTGTTGTTACTCATAATAAATTAACTATGGAAGCATCTGACTACTTGTATGGCGTTACTCAACAACAAAAAGGAATTTCAAAAATTGTATCTGTTAACCTTAATGATATAGATAAAAGATTACTTGCATAGAATGAATTTTATTGAAAAATTGAATATAAAAAATAAAAGAGTCTTAATTAGAGTCGATTACAATGTTCCGATGGTAAATGGAGAGGTCTCTAATGACTTTAGAATTAAGAAAAGTTTAGATACTATAAATTACTGTCTAGAAAATAATGCATCTGTTATCCTGATGTCCCATATGGGACGGCCTAAGGGAATATCTAGCCAAGAGCATTCTCTAGAGAATGTATCTTTCTGTTTGGAGGATTTGCTAGGTAAAGAAGTGATGTTTGTTGATAATTGCGTATCAGATGAGGCCTATTCTATTAGTTCGAATATCAAACCTCAAGAAATTTTACTATTAGAGAACTTGCGATTTCATAAAGAAGAAGAAAAAAATGATGAATTGTTTAGCAAGAAGCTATCTAAACATGCAGATATATATATAAATGATGCTTTTGGAACTGCTCATAGGTCTCATTCTTCAAATGTAGGTATATTAAATTACTTTAAAGATAAGGGATATGGTCACTTAATAAATAAAGAGCTTAAATACCTAAAGAATGATTTGGAAAAACCAAAAAAGCCACTTCTGATGATTATTGGAGGAGCAAAAATTAGCACTAAAATTGGTCTTATTGATAATTTACTTGATAAGGCTGATATAATACTTATTGGAGGCGCAATGGCCTTCACTTTCAATAAAGCTCTAGGGTATAATGTTGGAAAATCCCTTGTTGAAAATGATGAACTTGAAACTGCACTTGAAATAATAAGGAAAGCTAAAGATAAAAATGTTAATTTGCAGTTCCCTGTTGATGCAGTCTGCGCAAAAGATATATATGATTATGATACAGTAGAAGTTAAGAATATAAAATCATTTGATGAAGATGACATAGGGCTAGATATTGGTCCGGAAACATGTCTTAATTATCAGATGTTTATAGAATCTTCAAAAACGATTGTATGGAATGGTCCTCTTGGATTATTTGAGATTCCATATTATTCCACAGGAACGCAGTCTATTGCAAGATCTTTGCAAGAATATGGACGAGGACAAGATATTGTAACAATTATTGGGGGAGGTGATACGGTTTCTGCTGTACATAGTTTAAACCCAAACATTAATTTTTCGCATATTTCTACTGGAGGTGGTTCATCTCTTGAACTGTTATCAGGTAAAAACCTCCAAGCACTAAAGGATATTGTATAGATGAAGTATTGTATTGCAAATTGGAAAATGAATAAAACAATCAAACAGTCTTATGATTTTTTAGATGATTTAAAGAAAAAAAACTTGCAAAGTACAAAAAGTAAAATTATTTTGTGTCCCTCATTTGTTTCACTTAAATCGTTAAGTGATGAACTAAGAGATAGTTCGATTGAGCTTGGTGCGCAGAACGTCCATCAGGAAACTAGTGGCGCATATACAGGTGAGACTTCAGTAGATATGTTAAGAGAATTTGAGTGTGAATGGGTGATTTTAGGTCATTCTGAGAGACGACAGTATTTTCTTGAGGAGGATGTCATTATAAATGATAAAATGAATACTGCCATCGAGAATGACCTAAAGCCTATTCTATGTGTAGGCGAGAATCAATCCCAACGCGACAACCATGAAACATTTTCAGTTTTAGAAAGTCAATTAAGTAAGGCCCTTAGTGGTATAAAGAAAAATGCAAAGATACTTATAGCATACGAACCTGTTTGGGCTATAGGAACTGGATTAAGTGCTTCATGTGAGCAGATAGATGAAGTAGCAAATTGGATTAATGAATTTTTATTGCAAGAATTTTCAATAAAAGTTCCTATTTTATATGGTGGTAGCGTTACTTCTTCTAACTGCGGAAGTATGATTGATTTAGAAAATATCTCTGGATTTCTGATTGGAACGTCATCACTAGATATAAAAGAATTTACTAGTATTTTTTCTATAGTTAATGAAAGGTAATAATTTATGTTGTATTCAATAGTTTTATTTATTTTTGTTGTTATATGCTTGCTCTTGGTTGGTATAATCTTACTACAAACTAGCCAAACAGGTGGGATGGGCTCTATAGGTGGCGGGAATAGCTATCTTGAGGGTGCTTTGGGAGGTCAAGGAGCCGATTCCTTGCTTCTTAGAACGACTACGATATTTGCTGTAATTTTTATGTGTTTAGCAATCTTCTTGAATTATTTAGATAATCCTAAATCCACTAATAATATTACAGTTGAGTCGAGCATTGAGTATTCTTCTGATTCTGAAGGATCTGATTTACCAGACTTAAACCTTTCAACCTCTGATGATGAAGAAAAATCTAATCAGGAATCTGATAAAGTTAATGTTAAACCGATTGAGCCTAAAAAACTCCCTCTGAACACTTCTGGAGAGTAATTTTTGCTGAAGTGGTGGAACTGGTAGACACGCTGTCTTGAGGGGGCAGTGAGAGAAATCTCGTGCGGGTTCAAGTCCCGCCTTCAGCACTAAAATATGGAGCACTAATATGCCAAAATTTATTTTTCTTTTGTTATTTACTTTTGTATTATCCTCAGATGAAAGCAATTATACGCTGACTGAATTTGATACAGAAACAATAAACTCATTTAAAGAATCTGGGTTCTCAGCATTTTCAGATTATACAGTTATTAACAATCTAATAGAAAGCAATTTCTATAGTTCTAGTGCTGATATTCACTATGGAATGTATTTGCTTTGTTTAGGAAATGATGACTTAGGTTGCGCAAATGTTCACCTCAATAGGGCTATTCAAATTGATGGGATTCAAAACTACTATGATCTATCTGACTCTTTGACTATATACAGAGATCTCCTAGAGAATGCACGTAGAGCTGTAAAGAAAGAAAACTATAACATTGGTATTGAAGATTATGAGAATGTTATTAATAGATTTCCTAATCGAGCTATACCTTACTATGAATTAGGTGCTTTGTATGAAACAATTAATGATCGTGTCAATGCTATTAAATATCTTAATGAATCAATCAACTACAATCCGAATAAAGAACAATATAAACTAGCTATATACGGTATAGCTCAGTCTATTTCACGCGAGGCTGATGAAGAATCAAGACGTCAAGATTTTAATTCTGCAATACCAAAATATATTGAAGCAATATCATATTATCCGGAGTTTACACAAGCATACTTTCAGTTGGCTAAAGCATTCTATTCCCTTGGTGACTACAAACAATCAAAATCATATCTATTGCAATGCTTAGAGCTTAATCCTAATCAGCTGCAGCCATTAATGATGCTTGCTACCATATATAAAAAGATGAAAGATTCTATGAGCGCTGAAAAGTATTATAGAAAAGCTATTAAGGTAGATCCCAATTCTTATAAAGCTCATTTTAGACTTGGTACCTTACTAATGAAGAAGGATTTGAATTCTGCAAGAGTGTCACTACAGAAGGCTGCAGATCTTAAAGAGAATTATTATAATGCTCACGAAACACTTGGTATAGTGAATATGCAGCTGGGTAAATATGATGAAGCTGTAAAAAACTTCAGCAATACTATTAATATCCTCGGTGAAAAATCAAGTAAGAGATATAAGTCTCTTTATCTGTTAGCTGATATCTCAAATGGCAAGGAAGATTATTCGACTGCTCGTGATTATGCCTTATCTGCTGTTGATATTAAGGAGAACGGCGGCGCTGCAAATTATCATTTGGGTATTGCATATAAAAACCTCAATGAAAAATATCTTGCAAAAAGTGCTTTTGAAAGAGCCAGCAAAGATAAAGATTGGAGAGCAAGCGCAAAGTATGAGCTTGATTTAATGAAAAAATAACTAAGATAGAAGAAACCCATATGATAAAAGCTGTTATATTTGATCTAGATAATACTCTTATGGACTTCATGAAAATGAAATCCATGTCAGTTGACGCTGGTATTAATGGCATGATTGAAGCTGGCCTCGATATTGATTTTAGAAAATCAAAAGATAGAATATATGAGATATATCAAGAAAAAGGCTTTGAATATCAAGAAGTCTTCGATGATTTTATTAAGGAGACTTGTGGAGCATTAGAGCATAAATTCCTCGCTGCAGCCATAGTATCATATCGAAAAATCAAAGATGCAACAATGGTATTATATCCAAATGTCAATAGCACTCTAATTAAATTATCTAAGTTAGGATTGAAGCTTGGCGTACTAACTGATGCTCCAAGTAGGGAAGCATGGATTCGTCTGTATTCTGTCAGCATGCACCATCTTTTTGATTCTGTGGTAACATTGGATGATACAGGATTTAGAAAACCTTCTCCAGAGCCTTTCATGAAAATATCAAATCTTTTAGACCTTGATCCAGAGAATATACTTATGGTTGGAGATTGGCCAGAAAGAGATGTAATTGGAGCAAAACAACTTAATATGAAAACTGCTTTTGCTAAGTATGGAGATATGTTTAAAACTAAACACTCTGGAGCTGATTTTGATTTAGAAGATATTAGTGAAATAATTGAAATAATTTGTAATGCAAACAATGTATAGCGTAGGAACAGATATTATTGAAGTAGAAAGAGTTAAAACTCTTATAGATAAATATGGAGATAGATTTTTAAATAAAATCTTCACTTCCAATGAAATTACATATTGTGAATCACACAAAAATCCTTCTATTCATTTTGCAGGTCGTTTTTCTGTTAAAGAGTCAATTAAAAAGGCTGCTTCATTTAATTGTGACATTGATAGAATGAAATTCAATCAGATAAGTATAATTACTGATAAGAATGGTAGGCCATATGTAGATTGCAAGTATTTCCCCTTAGACAACATAGATGTTTCAATATCGCATACTCAGACTCATGCCATATCAATCGCAATATTAAATAATGCTTAAAATAATTAATTCTAAGCAATCAAAAGAACTTGACAATATATCAATCAATAAAAAGCTTCCATCCGAAGATACTTTAATTGACAATGCTGGTAAGGCTATTGCATACCATATCATTGAATCTATAGAAGACCCATTTAACAGTACATTCCTATGCATATCTGGTAAAGGAAATAATGGAATGGATGCTATTGTTACGAATAAATATCTTATACAAAATAATATAGAATCTACTTTGTTACTTGTTGACCATATTGGACTTGATATGGATATCTTGAAAGATATAAACTACTTTACAATGATAGATAAATTGAATTTTAGTAGTTATGATTATATAGTAGATGGACTTTTTGGAACAGGTCTAAATCGAGAGGTTGATGGTGTTTTTAATCAAGTGCTTAAGCAGATGCAAAAGCATGATAGCGTAATATCCATAGATATGCCTTCAGGTATATACACAGACTCTGGAAACTCATCTAAATATTCAGTAAGTGCTATTGAGACAATCACTTTTACTTATCCAAAAGTAGGACACTATATATCAGATGGATACAAGGCGACAGGAGATTTATCTATCTATCCAATAGGTCATTCTCATGATGATATAGACTACACTGCACACTTAATTGAAGATGAGGATATTGGTAGTTTGTTACATCCTATTAATCTGACGTCTGATAAGTATTCTAATGGTAAAATCCTCTCTTTGGCGGGCTCCAGAAGATATACAGGAGCTGCTCTGCTTAGTGGTACTTCTGCTATTAAATCTGGTGGAGGTATGCTTAGACAAATATATCCATTGTCATTAAATGACTCTTATTCTCAGTTAAAAGAAGCAATTGACTACTCTATTGAAGACCATGGAATTGGATTTTTAGCAATTGATCATCTATTGGAGATTTCATCATTATACGATTGGTCAGATTGCCTAATGATTGGACCTGGATTGTCACCCGTGAAAGAGTCAATAGAATTAATAAGTATGGTTTTATCTAACTACTCCAAGAAGTGCGTTATTGATGCAACGGCATTATCTGCTATTGAATTTGAGAAAAACAAATTTCAAGAGACGCCTGATAAGTCAATAATGACTCCACACTACAACGAGCTTGCTAGAATGCTTAATATTTCAAAAGAAGATTTGGATAAAGATGTAATAAAAATAATTAAAGATTTATCAGTTCATCTTGAAGGTAGAGTCTTAATTCTTAAAGGATTTAATACTATAGTAGCAGATGGATATGGAGATATCTATATATGTGAGATAGGTACCACTTTGCTGTCTACAGCTGGCTCAGGTGATGTTTTGACTGGTATAATATCATCGTATGTTGCAAGAGGCTATGCTCTTCTCGACTCTGCGTTGATTGGAGTTAGTATCCATTCGCGTGCTTCTAGAATATTGAAGGATAATAATATTGAAAGTATAACTGCAAGTGAATTAATTCCATTAATATCTGATGCCCAAAACTATTATAGGAATATAAATGATTAATATTCTTTTTTTATTTAATCTTGCTTTTATCTTTTTTGTTTCATTTATATATATTGACCTTGTATATAAATTATATCATTACGATTCATATATACATTTTATTATGTATTTTATATTAGGCTTTTTAGTTCAGATTGGAGATGGAAAGGCTTACCTCTTTAAGTTTTTGATAGTTTTAGGTATTCCGTTTATCACTGAATATGGACAGAATTTCATTGAAATGAGACGAGCAGATCCAATTGATATGTATTATAACTATCTAGGTCTTTTGGCGGGCGTCACAACTGTAATAATATATAGAAATGTTAAAAAAACTTAAAATTCAAAACCTTGCAATTGCTGAATCTATTGAAATTAGATTCTCGGAGACTTTCAATATTATAACTGGAGAGTCTGGCGCTGGCAAAACTATAATATATAAATCAATTAGTTATTTGTTTGGAAATCGCTTTAGGAAGAAAGATATAAGAAAAGGTCAGAGCGAATGTTGCATAGAAGGTATAATATTAATTAATAAAAAGGAATTTAAGGTAAAAAGAACTTTTACCAATACATCCTCTAAATCTTATATTGATGATAAAATCGTCAAACTATCAAGCTACATAAAATTTGTTCAGAATTTATGGGAGTCTTATGGGCAACATGAACAACAACTCCTAATGGACTCTAGTAATCATATCTCATATCTTGATTCCTTTTCTAGGACTGATGATCTCTATAAGCAGTATCTCGATTTCTATCTTGATTATCAGAATATAAGTAATGAGATATCACTGCTAAGGAAAGAGGCTCAGGACTTTACTAGGAATCAAGAACTATATGAGTTTCAGTATGATGAACTTAGTCAATTTGATATTCAACTAGATGAGGACATAGAGCTACAAGCAAAAATTTCTAAAGTCAAAAAAAATAAAGATATCCATGAAACACTTTATAAATTAGCTAACTTAAACAGTAGCTCTTCTAATACTATAAAAATAATAAACGATAGCATAGACCTGATGAATGAACTGCCTAAAGATATGCAAGGTGCAGAAACTGCAGCAAATCGTCTAAATGAATTCCTAAATGAATTTGAAGATATTAAATTTGAATCCTCTAAGCTGATTCAAAATTTTTATTACAACCAATCTGAGATTGATGACATGAATAGAAGGCTGATTGTAATAAATGAGTTAAAAAGAAAGTATGGTGGGACAATTAGTTCAACTATTCAATATAGAGATAAACTGAAGATGCTTATAGATAATTCTAATGGCATTGAGCATATCATTCAAAAAAAAATTATAAGTAAAGATAAGTTGAAAATAAAACTAGAAAATTGTGGCAGTAAACTATATAAGATTAGGAAAAAGTGTTCTTTCTCTTTGGCAGAGAAGATTAAAAGTGATTTGAGTGGAATGGGTATGCCATCAATAAATTTTCATGTTCAGTTAGGATCTATGGCATTAAATAAAATTGGATTAGAAGAGTGTGTTTTTTACATAAAAACAAATAAAGGTGAAGAACTTAAAACTTTAGGTGAAATAGTTTCTGGCGGAGAGCTCTCTAGAATAATGATGTCTATAAAACTCTCAATTAATTTGCACTCTAAGGGGAAGATATTTGTTTTAGATGAAATTGATGCAGGTTTGTCTGGTAAAGAAGCTGATAGTATTGGTAGGGTAATTGAAAAATTATCTATTGACAATCAAGTTGTTTGTATTACACACCTATCGCAAATTGCATCAAAAGCAGCGAATCACTATAAAGTATACAAGGAGGTTGTTAACAATCGGACAGAATGCTCTGTAATTCTTCTCGATGAGAAAACTAAGGTTAATGAATTAGCAGCTATGGTTAGTGGTAAGCAGGTTACTGTTGAGAGTATTGACTATGCAAAAGGAATCCTTAGGAAATAAAATTCAATATTTAAACTCAATAAATAATATTTATGAATGTCTGAAATATTTTGTTACATAAGTGTATGTAGTTTTAATTGAAATTGAATTTTATTTATCTTAACTTAATGTAGAAATTAAATTCGTTAAAACAAGGAGAATCAAAAATGAAAAAAGTAATCACAACAATATTATCTACTGTTTTAGTTTCTGCTGTATTTGCAGCTACTTCAGTAACACTAAATAATACAGCTACTGATATCGTTGTCGAGCTGAATAGCGACACTGATATATACGGTATCCAATTTGACCTAAGATACGATTCATCTAAACTATCTATTGATGGATCTTCAGTAACAGGTGCAGAAGATGTATATGCATCTAATAAAGGAAATGGAGTTGTAAGAGTGTTGATGTTTGATTTTGATGGTCAACCATTAACTGCAAAGTCTGGTACTCACTTAATTAATCTTCCTTTTGAGTTAAATGGCGCGATTGACAATTCTTCTTTACTTGAATTTACTGGAGAGTTAATAGTTGCTGGATACAATGGTCAGAAGATTGAAGCTAATTTTGAGGATAACTACTTGACTATGGATTCTGCGTTACCAAACACAACTTCCCTATCAAAAAACTATCCTAACCCATTCAATCCATCAACAACTATAGAGTATAGTATCTCTAATCCAGGTCAAGTTTCATTAGTTGTTTATGATTTAAATGGTTCAACAGTAAAAACTCTTGTAAACGATTTTGCAGGAAGAAACAACTATTCAGTTACTTGGGATGGCAAGAATGACAACGGTCAGCAAGTAGCTTCTGGTCAATATT
>CEOP01224665.1_pt1 | contig 15848 bp, 12 predicted proteins | sample 361301 | NCBI WGS metagenome assembly CEOP01 (sample SAMEA2619548, study PRJEB7988) | marine metagenome | biome: marine biome (ENVO:00000447); feature: deep chlorophyll maximum layer (ENVO:xxxxxxxx); material: "saline water (ENVO:00002010), including plankton (ENVO:xxxxxxxx)" | depth 55 m
GCAAGACCTTCTATTCCTGTTGAATCAGAAGATGATGACTTGGCAGATGATTTAACAATTGAGGAGACAGATTTAGATAATTTTGATGCGTGGGATGCTCCACCTCCTCCTCCGTCCGGACCTCAAGTAAAATTTATTCCTTATGATAAGGCTCCCGTGCCTTTAATGCCTATTAGGCCAGTGTATCCCGATATTGCGCAAGAAGCAGGAATTGAGGGTCAAGTAATCGTTCAGTGTTTTATTGATGTCAGAGGAAAGGTAACAGAGACTATCGTTCTTAAGGGAATTCCAAACACTGGGTTAAATGAATCTGCTGTTGAAGCTCTTAGAAAAACAAGGTTTAGACCTGCAAAACAAAGAGAAACAAAGGTTGGGGTTTGGATTACAATTCCAATTAACTTTACTCTTCAGAACTAACCACAAACTTGTTTAGGGTAGTATTGCCCACCCCGATAACAATTTCATCGCCAACACCTAAAGATCCAACTCCATGAGGCGTTCCTGTAAAAACTAGGTCTCCTTTCATTAGTGGAACTTTGTTTGATAAAAAATGAATTAGTTGTGCAAAAGAAAATATCATTTGGTTGTGGTTTCCTGTTTGTTTTTTTTCATTATTAACTGAAAGCCAAAAATCTTCTTCTATGGGCTTATCTGAAAAAGGCAAAACAACAGCGGCGCCCGCGAACGACTTTGATAGTAGCCATGGTAACTTTAGATCTTTTAGCTTGTTTTGATATTTGCGATCGGTTAAATCAATCCCCAAAGAGTATCCACCTATAAAAGATTTTGCGTCTTTTTGGTTTTCGCTTTTACCGTCTCGGCAAATTAACAAAACAATTTCTATTTCGTAGTCAATTTTTCTGTTGCTCGGTAAAACAATTTGGCTGCTAGTGTTTAAAGATGGGAGAGATTTTTGAAAAAAGAATGGCTCTGTTGGTTTTGTGTTTCCAAGTTCTTTTGCGTGTTTGCTATAGTTGCGACCAACACAATAAATATTTCGTACCAAAACCTTTTTTCCGTTGTTTTTTTTAATATACATGCTTCTTTTACTTTTTATCTAGCAAGTTACTTACTTGGGCTTTAACAAACTCTCTATTTAACCTTGCAATGTTTGTTTGTCCAATCTCTTTTGGGCACTCAGCAGAACATGCTCCTGTGTTTGTGCAGGAACCAAAACCTTCTTCGTCCATTGTTGCAACCATCGTGTTTACTCTTTCGGCCTTTTCTTTTTCTCCTTGCGGAAGAAGGGCAAGGTGTGAAATCTTTGCCGAAGTAAACAACATTGCCGAAGAGTTCTTACAAGCCGCTACACAAGCTCCGCAACCAATGCATGCAGCAGAAAGAAAAGCTTCGTCGGCATTCTTTTTTTCTATCGGGGTTTGGTTTGCCTCCCCGGCTTCACCCGTGTTTACAGAAACAAACCCTGCAGATGAAATAATGCGGTCAAAAGACTGCCGATCGACTGAAAGATCTTTAATAACTCCAAAAGATTTTGCGCGAAAAGGTTCTAGCAAGATGTTGTCTTCGTCATTAAAGGATCTCATGTGCAACTGACAAACCGTGGTGGCGTCTTGGGGGCCGTGTGGTCTTCCGTTAATCATAAAGCCACAAGACCCACATATACCTTCTCTGCAATCATGGTCAAAGGCAACTGGGTCTTGTTTTTCTTTAATGAGTCTGTTGTTTAATACATCTAACATTTCTAAAAATGAAATGTTTGGATCAACATTTTCTAGTCTATATTTTTTTAGTTCCCCTTGATGAGAGTTAGAGCTTTGTCTCCAGATTTTTAAATTAACATTCATTATTTGTAGCTTCTGGTTTTTAGTTTTACATTTTTATATTTTAACTCTTCCTTAAAGAGTTTTGGTTTCTCGCTGCTGCTGTATCCCCAAGCAGCAACATATTTAAAGTCTTTGTCGTTTCTTTTTGCTTCGTTTTCTTTTGTTTGATATTCTTCTCTAAAATGTGCTCCACAAGACTCTCTTCTATCTAGGGCGTCATAAGCCATTAGCTCTGCAAGCTCTATGAAATCTTTTAACCTTAAAGCCTTTTCTAGTTCTTGGTTCATGTCTTTGTTGCTTCCCGGTATTGAAACGTTTTTCCAAAATTTTTCTTTAATTTTTGGTATAGAGCGTATTGCCTGCTCTAGGCCTTCTTTGTTTCTTGCCATACCAACCTTATCCCAAACAACCTTTCCGAGCTCTCTATGAATTTCATCTACTACAAAGTTTCCGTCTATAGACATAATCTGTTCGATTTCTTTTTCTGTTTCTTGTACCGCACCTACAAACTCTTTATTGTTTGTCTTGTTAGAAAATTCAGGTTTTTCTTTTGCTAAATAGTCCATTACCGTGTGGGGTGCAACAAAATATCCGTCTGCTAGCCCCTGCATAAGGGCGCTTGCCCCCAACCGATTGGCTCCATGGTCTGAAAAGTTGCTTTCACCGACAGAGAATAGTCCAGGAATTGTTGTCATTAAGTTGTAGTCTACCCATAATCCGCCCATAGTATAGTGAACAGCTGGATATATTTTCATTGGGGTTTCATAGGGATTTTCATCTGTAATGTTTTGATACATATCAAAGAGGTTTCCGTACTTTTCTCTAATAAATTCTTCCCCTTTTTCTTCTATTGCTTTTTTAAAATCAAGATAAACGGCTACCCCTGTTTTGCCAACACCTTGTCCATTATCACAAACCTCTTTTGCTCTCCTGCTTGCTACATCTCGCGGAACGAGGTTCCCAAAGGCTGGATAAATTCTTTCTAAATAATAGTCTCTTTCTTTTTCGGGAATCTCTACGGCCCTTCTTGTGTCATTTTTCTTTTTTGGCACCCAAACTCGTCCATCATTTCTTAGGCTTTCGCTCATGAGCGTTAACTTAGATTGAAAGTCATTTTTTACTGGAATACATGTTGGGTGTATTTGTGTAAAGCTTGGGTTTGCAAACAAGGCTCCTTTTCTATGTGCTCTCCAGTTTGCAGTAACATTGCTAGACATCGCGTTTGTGGATAAATAATATACATTAGAATATCCTCCCGTAGCTAAAATAACAACATCTGCAGAGTGTGATTCAATTGTTCCGTTTAACAGGTTTCGAGTTACAACGCCCCTTGCTTTTCCATCAACAATAACAACGTCCAACATGTCGTGTCTGGGGTAAAACCTTACCTTTCCTGTGTTGGTTTGTCTGCTTAGGGCCGAATAAGCTCCCAACAAAAGTTGTTGTCCGGTTTGCCCTCTTGCATAAAAGGTTCGGGAAACCTGAACGCCCCCAAAAGACCTGTTGTCTAATAATCCTCCATATTCTCTTGCAAACGGTACTCCTTGAGCAACACATTGATCTATAATGTTGGCGCTTAGCTCTGCGAGACGATAAACATTATCCTCTCTTGATCTAAAGTCTCCGCCCTTAATTGTGTCATAAAAAAGCCTCATTACGCTGTCGCCATCATTTTTATAATTTTTTGCTGCATTAATGCCTCCTTGTGCAGCAATGCTGTGGGCTCTTCTTGGAGATTCATGATAAGAAAAAGCGTGTATATTAAACCCTTTTTCTGCCAAGGTTGCGGCGGCGGATGCGCCCGCAAGCCCCGTTCCAATAATAATGATCTTGTATTGGCTTGCCTCTTCTGGCGTTAACGTATTAAGTGTTTTTTTGTAATCTTCCCACTTTGTATGAAGGTCTCCGTTGGGCGCTTTAGAGTTAAGTGTGAAGTCTGTCATTTTAATATAAACCTCACCACAAAACCAAACCAAACGGGTATTGAAATAAACCCAAGGGGAATCCAAAACCAAAAAATGGTTGATAGGTTATTGTATTGTTTTTCATACTTTGTTCCTACAATTCCCAGCGTTTGTCCCGCTGAAATAAACCCATGCTTAAGGTGGTAGCCAAGCATCGCAATGGCAACAATGTAAAACACTGCAAAAAATGGGTTTGCAAACCCAACCTCATCTCCAACAACAACGTCATAGTAGGATTGTTCTTCGGGTCCAAAATTAAATTTATACCAAAAAGTTGCCCAATGAGTAACCAAAAAAATAAATATAAAGCTTCCTGTGAAGGCTGCATACCTTGCAGAAGACGATGTGTTTTCTTTGCTATAAGACCCTGTGTTATTTTTTGCTTTCCTGTTTTTCCACCACAAAAGCAGTCCGCTATATGCATGGCTTAAAACAAAAATTAGTAAAAAAAACTCTGCTATTCTGATCAAAAACCCTAAATACTTTAGTTTTTCAACATAGGCATTAAACGCATCTTCGCTAACAAACAAAAAAAGGTTACCAAATAGGTGAAATACCATAAAAAAAGACAACAACAGCCCCGTTATTGCCATTAAAATTTTTCTTCCAATTGAAGATGTTAATATTTGAAATATTGACATAAATTTACCTAGTAATAAACTCAATGTTATAACCCGTTTAGATAAAGGTAAAGACAAAAAAATATGGCAAAAAAATTCAAAATTGCAGGGGGGCATCGCGACACCGTTTGTTCTGCACAAAATATACTGAAATCGGGTGGAAATGCTTTTGATGCTGCTATATCTGGTGTGTTTTCTTCGATGGTTTGCGAATATCTCTATACGGGAGTAGCAAGCGGAGGTGCAATGTTGGTGAAAAAAAATGGTCTTTATCCTTCTTTGATAGATTTCTTTGTTGAAACTCCCGCATCTATCAAAAAAAGCGTTAAAGATTTTAAAACAATTTATGCAGACTTTGGTGACACAAAACAAGAGTTTAACATTGGGGCCGGCTCTGTTGGTGTTCCCGGAACTATCCCCGGACTAATTGAGATTCATAGGCAGTATGGTTCTTTGCCTTTTTCTGTTTTGGTAGAACAGGCTGTTGACTTAGCAAAAAAGGGTTCTGTAATGTCTAAAAATCAGGAATATCTTTCTGGTGTGTTGTCTCCCGTAATATCAAGCTCTCCAAAGCTTCTTTCTTTGTTTCAAAAAAACGGTGTGTTTATTACCGCAGGAGAAAAGTTTTTTAACAAGGACCTTGGTTTTTTTTTGGAACAGTTTTTGTATGAAGATCCTGCAAGTTTTTATAAAAACGAGGTTTGTCCCCTTTTTTATGATACAATAGGCTGGGGTGGGGTGGTTGGCCTTAAAGACCTACAAGACTATGCCCCAAAAACAAGAAAACCTCTAAAGGTTAGATATCGTGGTTGTGATATTTTTATGAACCCCAAACCGTCTATGGGTGGAGCGCTAATAAAAGAAGGTTTAAAAAGTTTGTCGAAAACAAAAAATGTTTCTAAAAAAGATGTTGAGGTGGCTCTGCGCGCAATAAACCTTTTAAAAGATCGCGACGCTGTTGGCTCTACAACCCATTTAACGGTTATTGATGGTGAAAAAAATGTAGCTTCCGTAACAACCACAAACGGTGTTGGAGCTGGGTTTGTAATACCAAAAACAGGGGTCATGCCAAACAATATGTTGGGAGAAAAACACCTAAATCCTCACGGTTTTCATTCATGGGAATCAAAACAGAGGATACCAAGCAACATTTGTCCAACCCTGATTTTGGGAGGTAAACAACAGCTGGTTGCTCTTGGTTCTGCTGGCAGTAGTAGAATTATTTCTGCTATTCTTTCTGTAATAACAAACACGTTGGATCGTAAAATGGGGTTGATTGATGCAGTTTCTAGCCCAAGAATTCATCTTGAGGGCGGTGTTTTACATTGTGAGCCAGATAGCAAAAAACCAAGCTACGGTGCGGCTGAAACTGTTAATTGGGGCGATAAAAATATGTATTTTGGTGGGGTTAATGCTTGTAGTTTTTCTGAGTCTGTAGGCGACGAAAGAAGAGACTCTTTTTCTGTCTAGCAATTTTTAACTCGAGAGCCATAAAAATAGTTTTTTCATATTTTCGCTTTTAGGCATTGTTTCTGGATGCCACTGAACCCCAACAAAGTTGTTGTGCCCAACAATTTCAATTGCCTCTACTGTGCCGTCTTCTGCTCTAGCGGTTATAACTACATCATTTCCGGGCGCATTAATGCACTGGTGGTGACTGCTTTTAACGTTGAAACTTTCTTTTTGAATAATCTTGTAAAGCAGTGAGTTTTTGTTTGTTGTGTTAACCGCGTGGGTGCTTGCTGCGCCATTAAAAACCCCATGATTAACATGGTTTTTAATAAGAGTTGGTATGTCCTCTATAAGAGTGCCGCCCAAAATAACGTTTGCATGCTGCGCTCCCGCACAAACTGCAAGAATTTTTTTGTTTTGATTCATGGCCTCTAAAAAAATAGCTCTATCAAACGCCTCTCTTTCGTTCGACATAATGTCTGGGTCTAAAAGTTGGGGGTTTTTTGAGTTGTATGTTTTTGCTGGTATGTCTGGTCCACCAACCATTAGAAAGCTATCCATCTTTGACACTAAAGAAGATATTTTTTCTGTATTTTTTGTATGGCTAAGCGTTACAGGGTAGCCATCATTTCTCCAAATAGCTTGATAATATGCCTCTTTCGTGGCGCTCCACATAGAGTCCTTGTGCTTTATATCATAAGGGTTGATTCCAATAAGATTTTTTTTCAAAACGGCGCTTTAGAATTTATACTCGTTTAGCTTTGGAACTTTTTTTATGACATCTTCTAGCGTGCCTTTGTAGGTTTTTTTGTTATAGAGAACAACCCAGGTTCCTGATGGTTTTCCGCCAGAGAAACTCCCTGTGATGGTTGGATTTTCTTGTGGTGCAACATATTTCCATTCACCAGACTTTTGGTTGTTTTCATATTGCCCTCTACCATAAAATAGATATCCAAGATCAATGTCGGGTCCTTCTGTCCATTCTCCGGTTTTTATATCTTGTGAGTATGGTCCAGAAGCAATTTTTCGTGACTTATTAATGTTAGACTCTATAATGCTGTTGTCTTCTTTTTTATAGTGAGACCAAACGCTCTCTTTTTTGCCAAACTGATATGACCCCTCTTGTTTGAGGGCCAAAGAACCTTCTTTTCCTATAAAATATTCTTTCCAGTCTCCTGTTTTCACACCATCAACATAGGCTCCCCTTCCTCTGTTTAAAGAGTGTGGAGAAAGGTTGTGAAACTTTCCATTTAACAGTCCATTAGAATAATTTTCTTCCCAGCCGACATCTTTTCCTTTTTCATACCAAATCCACTTATCAACCTTCTCACCTTCAACATAGCCTCCCTCGCTTACAAGAACTCCTTGTGGGTCCCAACTTTTCCACAAGCCTGACTTTTCCCAGTTTTCATAGTTTCCAGCTCGAATTAGCGCTCTTGTGTTTGGGTCTCTTTCTTTCCATCTTCCTGAACCGTTTTCAAACGTAATTTCTCCTCTGGTGATCAGCCTTCCTTCGTTGTCTTTGCTCCAAGTTGTCCAGGTTCCAATCATTTTGCCGTCTTCATATTTAACATATTCTAGTCTTTTGTTTTTTTCTCTAGGTCCTGGAAATAGATATGTAACCTGTTCGCCTTCCGGAACGCCCTTAATGTAGTTGGCTTTTTTTTGTGTGCCCTTTTTAACGTCCACCTCAAACCAGCTTCCATCTTTTAGTCCTTTTTTATAAACACCAACAAGCTCTCCATATCTATCTAGCACATCTCCAGAAAAAGCCTTGTCCGTTTCTTTGTTGTAAGCAATTCCATCTTCTTTAATTATGATCTGGTCTTCATAGATTTCTCCAGAACAAGATAGCATAAGACCTGTTATAAATATTATAAATGTTTTTTTCATAACCTCTCCTTAAGTTCTTTTGTGTTTTTTTTGATTTGGGGCATCAAGTTTTTACACAGCACAAATGTATCAATTATGAACTTTAAACAAAAAATATATTTTTTTTCACAAACAAAGACCGATGGCGACCAATCTATGCCTGAAATCCTTGGAGGGAAGGGTGCAAACCTTGCTGAAATGTGCAAGCTTGGCCTTCCTGTGCCGCCAGGATTCACCCTAGCAACCCGCCTTTGTAATGACTTTTTAAAAAACAAAAAGCTTTCTTTGTCTCTAAAAAAAAACATTAAAAAACATGTTAAAAAGACTGAGGGGGTTGTTGGTGCTTCTTTTGGTGGAAAAAACCCTCTTTTGCTTTCTGTTCGATCTGGGGCGCCGGTTTCTATGCCAGGAATGATGGAAACGGTTCTAAACGTTGGATTAACATCTAAAACCATACCACACCTTGTTGTTAGGTCTGGGAGCGAAAGATTTGCTTATGATAGTTATCGCAGATTAATCATGATGTATGCTGATGTGGTTATGGAAAAAGCTCTTGGTTTAAACAAAAGCAACACTGAGGTGCGCATAAAAATGGAACGCCTTCTTAAAGAAATGAAGAAGAAGAAAAAATATAAAGACGACTCTTCCGTTTCTGCTAAACACTGGAAAGAGCTGTCTTTTAAATATTTAGCTTTGATAAAAAAAGATTTTGGGGTAGAGTTTCCTGACGATCCATACAGTCAGCTTTTTGGTGCTATAGAAGCAGTTTTCTCAAGCTGGAACGGAAAAAGGGCGCAAGAATATAGAGCCTTTGAAAACATACCAGATGCTATGGGAACTGCTGTAAGCGTTCAAGCAATGGTTTTTGGAAATTTGGGAGAGGGTTGTGGAACTGGGGTGGCCTTTACAAGAAACCCCTCTACCGGAGAAAATAAGTTTTATGGTGAATGGTTGCAAAACGCACAGGGCGAAGATGTTGTTGCTGGAATTAGAACTCCACACCCAATACTGGCTGAATCCGGATTAAAAAACTCTCTTGAAAAAACAATGCCAGCGGCTTTCTTGGAGCTTGACCGCACTAGAAAGCAGCTAGAAAAACACTTTGACGACATGCAAGATATTGAGTTTACAATACAAGATCATAAGCTTTGGATGTTACAAACAAGAACGGGAAAAAGAACGGGGATTGCTGCTGTTAAAATTGCTACTGACATGGTTGGGGAGCGTTTAATTAGTAAAAAAACGGCTCTTTCTCGCGTCCGCCCAAATCAAATTTATGAAAGCCTGTTAAAAAACATTGAGCCCGACTCTCTTATTGGGGCAAAAGCTCTTGGCACTGGGTTGCCTGCGGGTCCAGGGGCCTCTTGTGGGGCGGTTGTGTTTTCGGCAGAAAAAGCTGAGGAGTTGGGTAGAGCTGGAAAGTCCGTTATTTTAGTAAGAGAAGAAACTTCGCCGGAAGACATTCGTGGTATGCATTATTCAGATGGAATTTTAACGTCTAGGGGTGGACTAACCAGTCATGCGGCTCTTGTTGCTCGCGGTTGGGGCAAAAGCTGTGTTGTTGGCTGTCAAACCCTACACATTAATAAAAATATGCTTTCCGGCAGCGTTGGCGATACAAAAATTAAAGAGGGTGACTGGATTACTCTTAGTGGGTCTACCGGTGAAATTTTTAAAGGAAGGCTCCCGCTTTTTCAAAACCCTTTGAGCAGGTCGGGGCCCCTAAACGAACTTCTTTCTTGGGCTGATCATACCAGAAAACTAAAAATCAGAACAAATGCTGACACGCCAGAGGACTGTAAAAAAGCTCTTGGTTTTGGGGCCGAAGGAATTGGTTTGTGTCGCACAGAGCATATGTTTTTTGATGAAAAAAGGGTTAGGGGTTTTAGAAAAATGATTTTATCAGACGATAAAAAATCTAGGGTTTCACACCTTGCCAACCTCCTTCCTTTTCAAACAAAGGATTTTTATAACATTTTAAAGGTTATGGAATCCAAACCTGTAACGGTTCGCCTTTTAGACCCTCCGCTGCATGAGTTTATTACAATACAAGACAAAGAGGTGGAGCTTCTTGCTTTAGACTTAAAACAAACCAAGTCTTCTGTTTTGGCGAGAATAGAATTTTTAAAAGAATCTAATCCAATGCTGGGGCATAGGGGTTGTCGTCTAGGAATATCATACCCAGAAATTACTGAGATGCAAGCTCGAGCTCTTTTGGGAGCGGGAATGAAGCTTAAAAAAGAAGGTTTTAACCCAAATATAGAAATTATGATTCCTCTTGTTTCTCACATAAACGAGTTTGTAAACCAAAAAAATGTGGTTGATGGTGTGTATAAAGAGCTTTTGGGCGCACGGGGGGTAAGCCTTAAATATCGGGTTGGAACAATGATTGAGGTTCCAAGGGCTTGTTTGATTGCAGAAGAAATTGCTCAACATGCCGACTTTTTTAGCTTTGGGACAAACGACCTAACACAAACCACCTTTGGCTTTAGCAGAGACGATACCGGGTCCTTTTTTGAGTCATATTTTGAGTCTAATATTCTTCCTGGAGACCCTTTTGAAAAAATTGATAAAGACGGTGTTGGGCGGTTGATGTCTATCGCTGTTAGCGGTGGACGAAAAACAAAAAAAACAATTTCTATTGGAATTTGTGGAGAGCACGGTGGAGAGCCAGACAGCATTAGGTTTTGTAGTGAGCTTGGCTTAAACTATGTAAGCTGCTCTCCTTTCCGGATCCCTATTGCTCGGTTGGCGGCAGCGCAGGTAGAGCTATGACAGAAAAAAACCTAGATATTGTTGTATATGGCGCCACAGGCTTTACTGGGGGTTTGTGTGTAAAATATCTTAAAAAAAACTATCCTGGTACAAAAATTGCTATTAGCGGAAGAAACAAGAAAAAACTTCAGGGAGTTGCTGAAGAAAGCTCTTTAAGTTGTGAAATTTTGGTGGCTGACGGAAACGACTCAGACGCACTAGACAAAATAACAAAAAGGGCTCGTGTTGTTCTTTCTACTGCAGGGCCATTTCATAGATATGGGTCAAAAATGGTTGCTTCGTGTGTAAAAAACGGTTCGCACTATGTTGACATTACGGGAGAAAATTTTTGGGTAAGAGAAATGATTGCAAAACACCACGAAGAAGCAAGCAAAAAAGGTGTTCGAATAATCCCTGCTTGTGGCTATGACTCAATTCCGTCTGATCTGGGGGCTTTTTTTGCTGCCACATCTTTTAGCGAACCCCTAAAATCAATCTTTTCTTATCACACTTGGAAAGGAGAAGCCTCTGGTGGAACAATTGAAACGATGTTTGCAATTAGGGGCCTAAAAATTGACCGCTCTGCTTTTGGGCCTTTTTCATTAAACCCAAAAAACTCAATTACAGATGAACAAAAAAAACTCACCAGCGACAAGGTTTCTGTTGAAAAAAATAACACAATCAATGCGTGGACGGGGCCCTTTATAATGGCGGCGGCCAACACTCGAGTTGTAAGAAGGGGTGCGGCTCTTTTAGCAGAAAGCGGGGGCGGTTATGGTAAAAACTTTGTTTATAAAGAAAGCGCCTATTATTCAAAAAAACACAAAGCCTATACAACAACGCTTATGTTGGGTGTGCTGGGTTTTGTTATTATGACTCCGCTTAGAAAAATTGTAAGGCCTTTTTTAAAACAGCCAGGACAAGGACCAAGCCAGGCTGTTATGGATTCTGGGTTTTTTAAGTGCAAGCTTGTGGCTACCGGAGAAAATGGAAAGCAAAAAACCTATATTATGTCGGGAAGCGGGGACCCTGGATATAAAGTTACTTCAAAGTTTGTGTGTGAAAGCGCCCTATCTCTTTTGGGAGACCATGCAAGCCTCCCGGGAGGCTTGGGTTATGGCGGAATTCTTACGCCCTCTTCTGGTTTGGGGGGTGTTTTGATTAATAGGCTAAAAAGCGTTGGGATTTCTTTTGAAGAAGATTCTTAGTGCTTAAAAACGAAGGTGTTGTGATAAAAAAATACTGTTTTTTGTTTTTGTTTTTATTTCTCGGGCCTAGCGAGGCCCAAACCCTCTCTACGCACCAAGATCTTGTTGGTTTTTTTCATGAATGGAGGGGTTTTGAAAAACCGCCTCTTGTCGATGGCGCACCAGACTATACTCGAGATCGCTTTGACAAAGACCATGGAAAATTTAAGTCTTTACAAAGACGGCTGAATGATATCAATTTTTCTGGTTGGTCAAACAGCGAAAAAATAGATTGGCACGTTGTTCAAGCTGAAATGAACGGCTATGACTTTAACTATAGGGTTCTTAGGCCTTGGGAAAAAGACCCCGCTTTTTATCAAACAATCTGGACCTATAAAAGCGATGTTCCGGCCCACGAAGGTCCAACAAACCACTCAACGCTTGAGCTTTGGACGTATGACTTTCCTCTTAACACAGAAGAGGCTGCCCGACTTGAAAAAGAGCTTGGTGTTATTTCTCCTCTGTTAAAGCAGGCAAGAAAAAACCTTGTGGGAAATGCAAAAGATCTTTGGGTTGCTGGTATCAACAACTTTTATCGACAAAAATCTGTTCTTGAGGGGCTTGAAACAAAAATACCAAAAAACAATGCGTCTCTGGCTTATGCTCTGCGCGACGCGACAAAAGCAACCGCCGAGTTTATAGTTTGGCTAGAGGATATGGCTAAACATAAAAACGGCCCATCTGGCATAGGAAAAGAAAACTATACTTGGTATCAAAAAAACGTTCATTTGGTTCCCTTGACCTGGGAAGAAGAGGTAGATCTATTAAAAAAAGAGCTTAGCCGAGCATGGTCTTCTTTGGCCCTAGAAGAACAAAAAAACAGGGGTCTTCCTCCTATGGTTTCAGCAAAAACGCCCGAAGAATTTAATCTTATGGCGGAGTTGGGCGTTCAAAGAATAATGTCGTTTTTAAAAGAAAAAGAAATTATGCCAATCAAACCAAACATGGAGCCTGCCCTAAGGAGCCATATGGGTTCTTTTATTCCAGAAGAAAAGAGAAACTTTTTTACAATTGGAATGCACTATGATCCCGTCCCCCTTTATTCTCATTTTTATCACTGGTTTGATTTGGCTCAAATGGAGGACGCTCCACACAGCAGCCCCATTCGAAGCGGCCCTCTTCTTTATAATATTTTTGACTCAAAAAGCGAGGGCATTGCAACGGGCGTAGAAGAAATGTTTATGCAGGCTGGGCTCTATGAAGATAGCCCAAGGTCAAAAGAAATTGTTTGGATTATGTTGGCCCAAAGAGCTGCAAGGGGGTTGGGGTCTTTATATGCACACGCAAATATGATGACCATGGAAGAGGCTGGGGCTGTTCATGTAAGGTGGACCCCAAGAGGCTGGATGAAAACAGAGCCACATCTTTTAAAGTTTGAACAACACCTATACTTGCGCCAGCCGGGGTATGGTACGTGCTATATAACGGGCAAACACCTTGTTGAAAACCTAATAGCCAAAAGAGCTCAGCAGCTTGAGTCAATCGGAGAAGGTTTTATAATGAAAGATTTTTTAGAGGCTTTTAATGATGCCGGGAATATCCCCGTTGAGTTGGTTCGTTGGGAAATAACTGGGGAAAAAACTATAACAAGATAATGGTCATTCCTGAGTTTCCATTTCGAAAGTCTCTATCTTGAAACCCTGGGTTACTTTCTTTAATTGCGTTGTATATCTGAACCGCGTCTTTGTTAAAGGCTGTGTAGTTTTCACCAAAAACAATTGCGCGAAATCGACCTCTTTCTTTTAACAAAAAACTCCTTACAGCCCTTTTAAGGGCACCAGACCCGTGTCCGTGAATAATTTTAACGGCTACTATTTTTTGGTTTGTTTTTGCTGTGCTAATTGACTCCGACAAAACCATCGTTGCTCTTTCTATGTTTATTGCTCCCGAGTTTCCGTGTCCAATATCTATTTCTTTTAACATGTCTTTAAAATTGTCTATATTTGTTTTCTATGAATAGTTCCCTAAAAAACATTGCGGGTCTTTTTCTTTCTCAAAAAGAAAGGTGTTCTTCTTTGTCAAAATCTACACACAAGGAAAGAAAGCAAAAACTGAAAAATCTGTTAAATAATTTTATGGAAATGGAGGGCGAGGCTATAGAAGCTCTTTCTTTGGATCTAAAAAAGAGCCCAACGGAATCTGTTGTGAGTGAGGTTTTGGGTGTAAAGACAGAGGCTTCTTTTGCAATAAAAAACTTGAAGAGCTGGATGAGGGCGCGGCGCGTTTCTTCTCCTGCCGCTGTTTTTTTTACTTCTGCGTGGGTGCGGCCAGAGCCGAAAGGCAGTGTTTTAATTCTTTCTCCGTGGAACTATCCCATAATGCTCGCCTTAAACCCTCTTGTTGCTGCCATAGCATCTGGAAACACAGCCACTATTAAGCCATCCGAGTTTGCTCCCGCTTCAGGAAAGTTTTTAAAAAAGCTGGTGGAAAAAACCTTTTCAAAAAACGAGGTTGCTGTTGTTTTGGGAAATCAGGAGACTGCAAAAGAGCTTTTGTCTCATCCCTTCAATCACGTTTTCTTTACTGGAAGCCCAGCAACCGGGAAGCTTATTATGTCTGCTGCTGCCAAACACCTGTCTGGTATTACCCTTGAATTGGGCGGAAAGTCTCCGGTGGTTGTTGATGAAAGCGCCAACATAAAGGAGGCTGCCTGGAAAATCGCTTTTTACAAATTTGCAAACGCAGGACAAACATGCACGGCGCCGGACTATATTTTGTGTCACGAAAACAAAAAGGCTGCTTTGTTGGCTGGCTTAAAAGAAAACTTTGATGCTTTCTTTGCTGAGGGGGGCGTGGGGCCATCTCCAGACTATTGTCAGATTGTAAACCAAACCCACTTTGAACGGGTTCTCGGCTATCTTGAAGACGCAAAAAGTCTTGGGGCAACCGTTGAGGTTGGCGGAGAAGCAGACAAAGATCATTTGTTTATTTCTCCAACCGTCTTGTCTGGTGTTTCTTTGGATTCTAAAATAATGAAAGAGGAGATTTTTGGCCCACTAATGCCCATTATAACCTATAAAGATCTTGGTGAGGCCATTGCTTTTATAAGAGAAAGGGAGAAGCCTCTTGCTCTTTATTTGTTTAGCTACAGTGGGGCAGCACAAAAAAGAATAACAGAAGAAACTTCTAGCGGCGCCCTGCTTTTTAATGATTGTCTTATACACCACACAAACCCAAACCTGCCTTTTGGTGGAATTAATAACAGCGGCCTTGGTAGTTATCATGGGAAGTATGGTTTTGACTCTTTTTCTCATGAAAAAGCTATATTAAAAAGTAGTTCCTGGTCCCCCTTTAGGCTTATGGTTCCCCCCTACACCAAAAAGAAGCACTCTCTCGTTAATATGATAAAAAAATTCTCCTAGAAAGCTCATTTCTAAAGTCAATAATCGTATTGGCATACTTATCTGACCTGTTATATGTTCTGATGCTTCTCCATATTGGAGACCTGAAAGAAAAATTGTGGTTGTTTTCGGGATATCCGTTTTCTGTTAAATAAAATGCTATGCTTCCAAGAACGTCTTCCCACCCATATGGGTTTTTTTCTCCGTTTTTATCATAGTCAATAGAAAGCCTATTGAAGCTCGAGGGGATAAATTGGCCATAACCAAATGCCCCCGCATATGATCCATAAAGACTAAACGGGCTTATGTTTTGTTTTTTACTATAAAGAAGAAGCTCATAAAGCTCTTTTGTTGCCCAATTAGCTCTTTTGGGGAGGTTTGCTGTTTGGGTGTACAGAGAGTTAAAAACAGAGTATTTTCCGTATTTTTTCCCGTAGTTTGTTTCTATTGCAACGATCGAAATCAATATGAGCGGGTCAACATCAAATTCTAGCATAATTTTATTTAAAAGATCTTTATGCTGAAAATAAAAGTCAACGCCACCCTTAAGGCGTGTTTCTGTAAAAAAAATTGCTTTATATTCTTTGTAGGTTTTAGTTTTTTCTGGTTTTTTTTTAAACCTCTGAAGAATTTCTGGCTCTTCTTTTAGGGCGGGGTTTTCAAAAATTGTTCTTATTTCGTTAACGCTGTAGTGCTCCTGAATTTTTGTTTCATTAATTAGCTTATTAAAAACTTTATAGTTGGCTCCTTTTTCTTGGGCAAAAAGTGCGGAAAAACAAAAATAAAGATATAGTGTTGTTTTAATGTTTAATTT
>CEOP01097000.1_pt1 | contig 15810 bp, 18 predicted proteins | sample 361301 | NCBI WGS metagenome assembly CEOP01 (sample SAMEA2619548, study PRJEB7988) | marine metagenome | biome: marine biome (ENVO:00000447); feature: deep chlorophyll maximum layer (ENVO:xxxxxxxx); material: "saline water (ENVO:00002010), including plankton (ENVO:xxxxxxxx)" | depth 55 m
GCTTATGAAACAATTAATAATTTGCTTATACATAGTTTTAAATGTTCTTTTCTCTAGAACAGTTTACCATATTCCCATAGAAGGGACCATTGATTTAGGATTGCCGCCATATATTGAGAGGTCAATTAAAGAGGCAGAAGATAATAATGCCTTATCAATTATTTTTGAAGTAAATACTTTTGGAGGACGAGTAGATGCTGCCACTCAAATAAAAGATGCAATATTAGACTCAAAAGTACCAACTGTTGCATTTATCAATAAACGAGCTATTTCTGCGGGAGCACTTATTTCACTTTCATGCGAAAAAATTTATATGACAGGAGGTGGTACCATTGGTGCTACAACTGCAGTTGATATGTCTGGGAATAAAGCTAGTGAAAAAGTCATTAGCTATATGAGAGAAGAAATGGCATCAACAGCAGAAAAAAGAGGTAGAAACAAATATATTGCTCGTGGTATGGTGGATGAAGAATTAGAGTTTCCTAATAAAATTAAAAAAGAATATGTAAATACCGATAATGAAATAGATACTTTAAAAACAATAATTCATTATCTAGTTATAGATAATGACACTGTATATGTTGATGATATAGAAGGTCGAAAGCAAGGGAATTTAATTACATTAACAACTGAGCAAGCTTTAAAATATAAGATAGCTGATAAATCAGCAGATACTTTTGAAAGTGTCTTAGACTCTCTTGGGTTGTCGAATGTAAATGTTTTAAAGAAAAGTGAGAATTGGTCTGAAGCATTTGTTCGGTTTTTAACAAATCCTGTTGTGGCATCACTTCTGACGACATTTGGCTTTTTAGGTATATTATTTGAGTTGCAAAGTCCTGGGTGGGGCATACCAGGCTCAGTAGGCCTTATTTGTTTAATTTTATCTTTAAGTGCATCTTATATAGCTGAATTAGCAACAATGAATGATTTATTAGTTGTTTTAATTGGATTATTACTTATTTTGCTTGAAGCCTTTTTTATACCTGGATTTGGTATTCCTGGTATAGCTGGTATAGCTTTTATTTTATGGGGTTTATATTTATTATTATTGCCTGATGTACCTGTAGGTGGAGAAGTACTTAGTCAGGCTTCTAATGGTCTTATTATTGGTATAATTGGTGGTATAATTGGACTGTTTCTTTTATTTAGAGCAATGATAAGAACAAAGTTTTGGAGAGATTTAACCTCTCCAGATATTCAAAAGAAAGAAGACGGATATGTTGCTAGTTTTGGTTGGGAAAAATTAGTAGGTGAAGAAGCAATAACCGAAACTGATTTACATCCATCTGGTTGGATTGTTGTAAATAATGAGCGTATTTTTGCGGTTAGTGAAGGAAATTTTATTGAAAAAAATGTAAAAGTAATTATTCTTTCAGTTGATGGGAATAGAGTTGTTGTTAGGAAGAATTGAATTTTTTAAAATAGTTAATTAGGAGTTTAATATGCCAGTAGTTCAAGGTGCTTTTTTAATAGTTATAGTTTTATTTTTAATCTTGTTTTTTTATTTCGTGCCACTTGGGATGTGGGTACAAGCGGTTGTCTCCCTTGGTTTAGGAAGAATAAGAATTGTTGATCTTATTAGAATGAGACTTAGAAAAATTTCACCGCGATTAGTAGTTGATGGCGTAATTAATACACATAAAGCTGGATTAGATCATATATCAACCGATATGTTAGAAACTCATTATCTTGCTGGGGGTAATGTAGAAAACATTGTTTTTGCATTAATTGCATCTGATAAAGCAAAGATACAATTACCATTTGAAATAGCAACTGCGATTGATTTAGCAGGGAGGGATGTAAAAGCTGCTGTTGAGACAAGCGTTTATCCCAAAGTAATAAATGCACCTGTTGATGGATATTTATCAGCTGTTGCAAAAGATGGTATTGAGCTAAAAGCGAGAGCTAGAGTTACCGTACGAACAAATATACCTGGTCTTGTTGGTGGTGCGACAGATGATACTATCATTGCTAGAGTAGGAGAAGGAATTGTTAGTGCAATAGGTTCAGCTCTCACATATTCAGATGTACTAGAGAACCCAGATAGTATTTCGAAGTCTGTGTTGGGAAAAGGTTTAGACTCGGGGACTGCTTTTGAAATATTATCCATTGATATTGCAGATTTAGATGTTGGAAAAAATATTGGCGCTTCACTGCAGGCAGATCAGGCTGAAGCTGATTTAAGAGTTGCGCAGGCTAAAGCAGAAACTAGAAGGGCAATGGCTGTTGCAGTAGAACAAGAGATGCAGGCAAAGGTTCAAGAAATGAAAGCAAAAGTAGTCGAAGCAGAATCTGAAGTTCCAAAAGCAATGTCCCAAGCGTTTCGTGATGGTAATATGGGAATATTTGATTACTATAACATGAATAATATTAAAGCTGATACAGGGATGAGAGATTCTATATCTGACTCATCAATACCATCAAAAGATAAACATGATGATAATGATATTGATGGTTGATAATAATTAATAATTTAAAATAGGTATTTAAATATTATGGGCAATTGGTTATTTCTAATGCTCTTGTATGCTTTTTTTGGATGGATGAAGAAAAGACAGAGAGATAAAAACAGGGAGGAAATTGAAAGTCAAGAAGGATGGAATACTGGTGAATTAGTAGAGTTTGGCGAAGGTATATTAGATAGTATTTTAGGTGAAGATAATGATAAAGAAAAAGAAATTGACACTGAAAAAATTGTCCTTGAAAAAGAAAAAATTGATTTAAATAATACTGTTGAAGAAAAAAATGATTACGAATTAGAACCAATATTAACTCAAGAAAAAATAGAAAATGTAGATAGTGTAGAAATTAAACCAACTTATAAACAGAAATATAAAAGACAAAATATTAATATTTTAGATAGAATAATTGATCAAAATAATCCAATTAAAACAGCTATAATAGTGAAAGAAATATTTGATAAGCCCAAAGCATTAAGAAGAAAAATAAGGTAAGGTTAAAAAATTGAATCGAATACTTTTTTTGATTCTTTTTCTAAGTTTTTTATATCACTATTATTTTGAATAATAAAATCAGCCATATGTTCTTTATCTTCATCTGACCACTGTAGTGCGACACGTTTCATAAAATCATCTCTATTTATATTACCTTTTGACATTACTCTTTCGGTCCTAAATCCTAATAGAGAAGTGACAACGATTACATAATCCATATGAGTATCAGCACCTGATTCATAAATAAGTGCAGCATCAACAATAAAAGATTTATAATTATTATCTAATTTGATTTTATCAAAAGTTGTATCTATTTTTTTAAAAACAAATGGATGTATAATAGAATTCAATCGTAGCTGATGAAACTCATCTTGGAATGCTATTCTTGCTAATTTTTGTTTTTCTATAATATTATCTGCATTAATCACATCACTACCAAATTCTTTAATTATTTCTTGTTGAGCGAGTTTATTATTATTAATAATGTTTTTTGCTTCTTTGTCAGCATCAAAAATAAAAGCACCCCAGGAATTAAAAAATTTACTCACCTCACTTTTCCCAGAACCAATTCCTCCTGTTAATCCAATCTTTAACATTTTATTTTATAGCTTTCATAATTCTATTTGTTATTTCTTCAATTGATCCTAGACCATTGATTTCCTTTAAGATCCCTAATTTATTATAATATTGAATGATTGGCGCTGTTTGCTCCCAATAAACATCCTGGCGCTTAGAAATTATTTTAAGGGTATCATCACTTCTTCCAGAATCTTCGCTTCGCTTAATTAATCTTTTTATTACTTCTTTTTTTTCTGCTGTCAGGCTAATCGCGAAATCGATAGATTGATTTATTTTAGATAATAATTTTTTTAAATCTTCTACTTGCAGCAAGTTTCTTGGATAACCATCTAATATATATCCTTTATTAGAATTATTATTTGTGATGTATCTTTCAATAATCTTTATCAAAATATCATCTGGCACGAATAATCCATCATCAATATAACTTTTTGATATTTTACCTATATCTGAATTTACTTTTATTTCATTTCGAAGGATTTCACCAGTTGAAAGATGTGGTATATTAAAATTATCTTTAAGGATATTTGCTTGGGTCCCTTTACCAACACCAGGAGGTCCCATTAGTATTATTCTAATAGACATGTATTAAATTAGTATTCCTGCAATAGAAGCTGTTGTCCAGGAAGCAAGAGCTCCCCCTATCATGGCTTTAACTACTAAATTTGATAAATCGCTTCGTCGGTTAGGTGCCATTGATCCAATTCCACCTAATTGTATTCCAATTGAACCAAAATTTGCAAAGCCACATAGAGCATAACTAGCAATAATTGAAGACCTCTCTGATATTAAATTATTTTCAATATAATCAGTTAAATCTCCAAAAGCTATAAGTTCAGTTAATACTATTTTTTCACCCATTAACGTTCCTACGATTTTTGCTTCAGCCCAAGGTATACCCATGGTCCAGGCGATTGGTTTAAATATAATTCCTAGCACTTCTTGTAATGAAGTATTAGCAAATTCTAAAATAAAATTAACCATTGCAACTATTGAAATAAAAGCAATTAACATTGCTGCAACATTTGCAGCTAGTTTAAGGCCATCGGTTGCACCTCGGCCGATGGCATCCATTGCATTTGTGTCTTCACTTGTCATTATTATATTATTTGAAGTAATCGTTTCTGGCTTTTCTGTTTCAGGATACATTATTTTTGCTATCATTAATGCAGCAGGTGCAGACATAACAGATGCTGCTAATAAATGTCCTGCAATATCTGGGATATTATTAAGCCAGCTAACATATAGCGCCATAACACTTCCTGCAGCTGTTGCAAAACCGCCAACCATAATAGTCATTAATTCTGATTTTGTCATGGAATTTATAAATGGTCTTATTAAGATTGGCGCTTCAGTTTGACCTACAAATATATTTGCAGAAACACTCAATGTTTCTGCACCGCTTGTGTTCATGGTTTTTTCCATAATAAAAGAAATTTTCTTTATTATAAATTGAATAATTCCAAAATAATATGTAACAGCTATAAGACTGGAAAAGAAGATGATTACTGGAAGGGCACGAAATGCAAAATTAACCAAGGCAGCATGGTATCCAATATCTGGAATAAAAGATGTGAAAAGAAAGTCGCTCCCTGCATCTGAAAAACTAATTAGCTTAATTATTAGAATATTTAGATAAAAAAATAAGCTTTTTCCTAAAGGAGTTTTTAATATTATAAATGCAAAAGATACTTGTAGGCCTAGACCCCAAAAAATAATATTTTTATCTATTAAATGTCGATTATTTGATAGCAAATATGCTATGCCTAGTAAAGTAAAAACTCCAACAATTCCAGTATATTGATTCATTATTTATTTTTTTGGAGGATTAAAACATTTTCTACATCGTGCTTCATAAAATTCAGTTTCACCAATGACAATTTGTTGAATTTGTTTACTTATTCTTTGAGTACATGATGCATCAGAACCGCATTTTATACATATAGCTGTTAATTTGTCTAAATAGTCAGCTTCACACATTATTTCTGGCATAGGACCAAAAGGTAATCCTTTGTAATCAGTGTCCAATCCAGCTACAATAACTCGCGTTTTGTTATTTGCTAAATTTTTACAAGATTCAATTAAATTTTTGTCGAAAAATTGAGCTTCATCAATACCAACAACATCATAGTCTTTTCCAAATTCGAATAAGTTATTTGTCTTTGATATGTTAATTGAATTCATACTGTTTTTGTTGTGACTTACAATTTTATTTTTGCTATACCGATTATCTATTTCTGGTTTGAAAATAATGGTTGATAGTTTTGCTATTTTTGATCGTCGAATTCTTCTTAAAAGCTCCTCTGTTTTTCCACTAAACATTCCTCCACAAATTACTTCAATCCATCCTGAATTTATTGGTTTTTGGTGCAATTTAATTTTCTTTATTTATAGTAGAGTTAATTGATGAAATAATTTTTTTTGTAACGATTTTAATATTTTCTTCACCAGAGATTTCTATATCAGCAAAAGACCTTGTGGGTTCTATAAATTTTTGATGCATTGGATATACGGTGTTTATGTATTGTTTATGCACTGAAGATGAGGTTCTCCCTCTCTCTATTATGTCTCTTTCTAGACGTCTTTTAAATCGAGTTTTTTCAGAGATATGAATAAATATTTTTAATGACATTAAATCAGTGAGTTGTTTAAAGTGAAAAACTAATGTGCCTTCAACAATAATTATTTTTTTAGGATAAACGGTATCAAAATTAATATCTCTTGTATGAGTTTTATGATCATAAAATGGTTTGTTTATTATTTTCCCATTTATTAATGCCTTTAAATTATTAGATAGGAGTTTAATATCAATTGCATCGGGGTGATCATAGTTGATAATTTTTCGTTCTTCATGACTTAAAATACTTTGATCTTTATAATAGCTATCTTGGTTAATTATTATAGAATTATTTTCACCATAATAATTAAACAGTTTTGAGGCTAGAGTAGTTTTCCCTGAAGCTGTACCACCAGCAAAACCAATGATATTATATTTTTTCATTACAATTTCGATTTATCAAATGGTTGCGGTATCAATTCAGATGTTTGACTAGTTTTTATTAGACTGATGTCATCACATATATAAATTGGGATATCACCACATAAGTCCCAAATAACTTGTCTACATGCTCCGCAAGGCATGCCACCATTTTTGGTTGAAACAGCTAGGGATTTAAAATTAGTAAAACCTTCTGAAATAGCCTTAAACAAAGCTACTCTTTCGGCGCAACAAGTTAGACTATAACTACTATTTTCTATATTGCAGCCACCAAAGATTTCACCTGTATTAACTAGTACAGCTGCACCCACTTTATACTTAGAATAAGGAGCCATTGCCATATGTCTCATTTCGATGGCTTTTTGTATTAGTATTTTTTTAGACATTTGAATTTGCTTTATTTACAAGTAAATAAAACATATTCTTGTGTTTTATTACCGGCTTTATCAATAACTAATATTTCTAATTGATGTTCACCTGCTGATAATCCTCGATCAAAAGCATATGAAATTTGTTTTTTTACTGGTTGATATGCACAAAACAATTTTTTACCATCAAGTTTCACTAAAAAAGATTTTTCTTTTGCTTCTATGCCTGAAATGTTATCATCAATATCAATAATAATTTTTGTTATATCAGTTCCTTTATAATAACCATTATTAGCAGGGTATGTCTTCAAGATCTTTGGAGGAAATAAATCTTGGATAATTGTAATAGCATGGAATTGGTCTAACGAAGCAGTAAGAATATTTTTATCGGGATTATTTTTTGTTTGTACATATTCCCATTCAGCTGATTTTTCATTATAATAATATATTCCCATTTTTGTGTGTCCTGAAAATCTATGATTATATCTTAATCCAACTAAAAATTCATTCTTTAATACTCGGTCAAATGGTTGTAGTTGATAGACAGATGATAAATGATAACCATTTTTTACTGGTGCATGTTTATCTACTTTTTCAATCCAAACTGCAGTAGGTGAATATACTGTATTAGATAACGTTTGTATTGAACACATTTTGTCTTTTGAAAGGATGACTGTTTTCATTTTTGGTTCTGCGATTCCTGGAATAAAATTAAACCTTGTTTCTCTAGATAAATCCCCTTGGGTGAGAGACACATCTACATATTTAACATCATTTAATATTCTTGGTGATAACATATCTGAAAGAAATACTGTAGGTTGTATTTGAGTAACAGGATATGATTTAAAAATATTATCGTTCGATAATTTTAATTTTGCTTTTCCAGGGGCATATTGATCCATTTCAATTTGAAAAAATATCCCACCTTCTGTGTGCATTATATCAAGTTTTGGATTTACATCTAATACCGTTTTTAAACTATTATAGTTTGACCAATGGAAGGGAGTTGCAATTGCGCCTATTTGATTGATAGCTAAGATTTGAAGTATTCTGTTCTCAGATTCTGTAATTGGGAATGAAATATGTAAGTTTTTACCAACTTTTTGAGTATGAATATTATTTATTTTAGTATCTGGAAATCCAAATGGAGTAAAGCTATATGTAATAGCATCACGTATCGCTAGTCCACCTCTAATTGGACTCATTTCTAGTGTAATTATTTTATCATTTCTAGAAATCTCTTTTGCGTTTATTGACATAGGGAAAGTACCTAGAAATATCCCGCGAGCTATAGCCTCATTTCCAGCTGCATCTATTATTTTAATTTCAATTTTATGATATCCTGGAGATAGTTTAAGAATCCCTGTTTCTTCTACTCCATGCACTGACATTTTTGGATGTTCTGGGAGTCGATATAGTTTTTGATACTCTCCAAGATTTTGTTTTTTTAATTCATACTGAACAAGAGTTCTTACATTATTTGTTTGATTGTATGGGATTTTATTATAATTAAGATTAAATATAGGTTTGTTATCTACAAATAATGCTGCTCTGTGAAATTGATATTTATATTTTGAACCTTCTTTTTTATCTATAGCTTGTATTGCTAAGCCAATATCACCCATTACGCTAATAGTATCTGCAAAAAGATATATTCCGCTTTTATCTCGAAATAGAGGGATTGTCTGTACTAGTGGGCTTGAATTAATAAGAGCGCCTCTTGATAAGGGGACTAATGCTACTTTAGCCATTATAGGATTTACTTTATCTGGTACTAAATATCCATTGCTTAATGGGTCTAAGGCGGTATCTGATTCATCCCGTACTTCAAAATGTAGATTTGGGCCAAATGCATAACCTGTCTCGCCAGTATACCCAATAACATCTCCTTTTTTTACACGAAATTCATTTGAAGAGAAGTTTGTACTTATGCTATATTTTTTATTTTTAGATTGTTGGAGTTTTACGACTCTTTCCATGATTGGGCTAAATTTTTCTAAGTGAGCATATATTATCATTTTTCCACTAGTTGTTTTATGATATATAGCTTTTCCATATCCAGAATAATTAGTCACTATTCTAGATATGAAACCATTTTCGACTGCATAAACTTTATGACCTATAGTTCCTTTTGTCCGAATATCTAAACCCATGTGAAAGTGGTCATCTCTATATTCACCAAAATTAGATGAATAAGCTTTGCCAGCGTTTGTTGGCCAGTGTGGTTCTTGAGCGTAATGAACGGCTAAGAACATGAGTAAAATCAAAATTTTCTTTAGATGCATGGAATAATCGATACTATCAATTTATTTAGATAAAATTGGTGAATTCAACTATAAATAGATTTATTTATTTAATTAATTACTTTCATTAAAATCATCTATACAATTTATAAAAAATCAGGAGAATACGATGCAAAAGTTTAAAGTATTAATTATATCTATATTTTTTATTATACCAAGTTCAATGTATGGAATCATTGGTTTTGGTTTAAATGTAATTCAAGATGGTATGAAGCTTGATGGTTATGTAGTAGAAGACATACCAGGTGTCACTCTGGAGGCCTATGAGATGGAAGGGGCTCCTGTAGGTGCAGGAGGATATTTCTTTATTGATTTATCTGGTTGGGCTATTGAAGTTGAATTAAACGCTGTTGGAGGAGAATATAGTTTTGAGTTTTCAAATTCAGGATTTGCTCTTCCGAAAACACCTTTTGGTTGGGCTAGAGCAACAACTGCTGTTACTATAAAAAAAAATATAGCTGATCTTTCAATACCGGTTCTTGCAAAAACTGCTATTTCCGTAGGTGTGGGTACTAGTAAACATGTCTCTACTCCAAGAGCTAGTGTAGATATGGTAAAAGGTTTAATTGGTCCTGATTTAGCTACTGCTGATGCTTCCAATCTTGAAGAACAACTTGTTGATTATTTAAAAGATAATCTTATTGAGACTAGTGGAATACACGCTCAACTTGGTCTAAGGTTTAAATTACTTATGTTAGATACCCATTTAAATTTACGTTATAACATTGCTGAAAATGTATATGATGGCTCAGATGGATATACAGAAGTTCAGTTTAAACTTGGAATGGGTTTTTAATCTGTTGGTAGATTTTCATCAAGAAAAAGAGATTTATTCATAGAAGCGAAAAAACGTTTAAAAAATTCAGGTTCATGAATTCCACCTGATTCTAATATTTTTCCATCTTGTTCTAATTCTCCACTAGCACTTACTCTCACATTGGTATTTTCTGAACCAGATTCATCTATATTAATTGTCACTTTATACCTATAGATGCGAGGTCCTTTTGGTGTGTCATCCTGATAATAATTATTAACTGTTTTATTAGTAGTATTTGAAGAGTTTTTACTTCTTTTCCATCCAGATGATGAACTAGAGTTAGAACTTTTTTTATCATCTTCATCATCTTCATCATCCCCAAAAATAGCTCCAAGCAGAACTACGAAAAAAACTGCTACAAATGCGATGCCCAAAATTTTTACACAAGTTTGTGTTTGTTCTGATTTTACTGCTTCTTCATTATTTGAGACTGCTTTTGTTGTTTGAGATTCATCTGTAGAAACATCTGCTTTTTTCTCTTCGGTAGTCCTACTTGCAGTTATAAGACCAACATCTGAGTTTAATACATCAATAGTATAGTCTAAATCTTGTAATGCATTTATAGATGCTTTTAATGTTGTCTTTACATTTGTAGGAAAACTCTGTGTTTGAAGTGTCCTTGATACAGCGGTTGATGGCTTGTTTTGAGCAAGAATAATAGTTGAACTAGAAAGGTAAAATATCAGAGATAATAAACGTATTTTACCGTTTATTGTTTCAGGACGGATTAAACGTCGCATATTTTTAATATTTTAAACTTTGATAAGTAAAGTCAGAGACAGTACTATTACTATCAAATTGGATGATAACAGTGAGTGATTTTGACTCAGTACTTTTATCAGAGCTAGACTGTGCTGAATTTGTTGTTCCTCCAAATAAGAATGCCCAGAAACCTTGATTCAATTGCGCTTGTCCATATGTAGCCGAAGCTTGATTTGATGATGACTGGCTACCACCAATTTTATCATATGTCCAAACCTCGTTCCCTTTTGAGTTTTTCGTTACAATATTTGGTGACCCAAGTACTTCAAGAACCTCTGTTTGATTCATTCCCTTTTTAATTTTACTCTGGACTGTTCCAAGAGTAAGTTTATCTTCTTTTTCAACAGGGACTTCAATGATAATTGGTTCAGGTGGTGCACAATTAAATACAGCCAGACTAACTATTAAAATTGATAATATTTTTTTCATGATATGATAATACCTCTATGTTAGACCTTAAACTATATCATCTGTCAATTTGTTCCAAAAACAAATAAACATGATATTAAAGTTCATTTGTTAAACAATGTACAGATCCACCACTAAGTTGAAATTGAGAGACTGGGCTAATTTCTAATCTTATCTTCATTTTATTTAATTCTTTGATTATTGAAGGGTCTGAAAATTTATTTGAACTAATTAATAGCCCTGGTGTTGATAAGTTGTTTACTGCAAGTGAGCCTACATTACTATTGTATCCGATAGAATCTTGAACTGGAATATTTAAAATTTTTTTATTAGTTGCATTTGCAAATTGATTTAAATGATCAAATGATTTTTTAGATATTAAATCTTTGCAAACAATAATCGCACATAAATTACCAGTGCTATCAAGAACAGTTGTAAATACAGTATCTAAATGAAATGCTTGAGTTTCAATAATTATTAATTTATTCACATTTAAAAAAGAAGCAACTTTTTCAGCGCCTTTTATTGAATTTCGATTAGTGCCACTAAATAGTAATTTGTCATTTGGACAATAATAAAATTCTCCCCCTTCAGCGAAAACATTATTGTGATTCGGTAGTTCACTTATTCTATAATCTAGTTTTTCAAGATAATCTGCCATTATTTTTGTTTCAGAATCTCTCTTTTTTTGTGAGAAATTCAATAAAAGTACCCGTCCATTTAAATCACTAATAAATGCGTCTCTAATAAAAACAAAGTCATGACCAAAATTTGTATTCTCAAGTTCACCTGGGAAAGGAAATTCAACTATTTTCAATTTATTATTTATAATGGTATTAAGAAGATTAGTATGTTCTTTAATTAATAAATCTTGATTAGGTATAATGCCATCTTTCATGGCTGGGTTATCTTTATAGCCGATAATTCCATTACCCCACCATGGATTTTTAGGTAGGCTGCTAATCGCAATCTTCATTTTATAATTGTTGTATTTCTTTTGATAATAAGAATTTATCTATTTGATTTTTCAAATCATCTCTTGTAAGACGATAGGGCTGTAGGTCTTTTTCATTATTACCCCATCCATGGAAAGGGTCTTTGATGTTCCAATGAATTTTAAGTTTACTATTGGGGAAATTAGGACAAGATTGATTTGCATTATCACATACAGTGATAACTATATCAATATCTTTATCAATATAATTATTTATACTTTCAGACTTATACTGACTGATGTCAATTCCCCATTCTTGCATTACAGATACTGATGCAGGATGTAGCCGAGATGGATTTGAGCCTGCGCTAAAAACCTCGAATTTATTATTAGCTTCATTTTTTAATATTCCTTCAGCAATCTGTGATCGGCAACTATTACCTGTACAAATAAAAATAACTTTATGTTTCATATAGTTTTTGATTTAATCACATATAAAATATGCATTCTCTCCAGATTCTTTATCTAGTGTATGCAGTACGTCCGTAAGGTTTATTTTAGAATCAGAGTTTATATCATAATTTGTGTAATAATTATTTTCTTCAATTATATGTTCAACTAATTGATCTGATGTGATATTTTCATAACAATTTAAAAACCATATCCTCCTTATTAAGGTTGAGTCAATGATAAATGGGTTTGCTATATTATCTTGATAGCTAGCAATTGAGTATGTTCTTGCTAATTCAATTTCATCCACTGGGTCTTGTTTATGCCATAAAAATAAAAAATCTTTTTGTTGTTCAAAAAAATTATGATCGGCTACATTATTATAGATTGTATAAAAATAAAACATGCTCCTAGCTATGTTGCCTTTTACATCTTCCCTTGGTTCAAATTTATTATTGCCATTATCTACTTCAGAAAATTCGTCAATATATTGATTAGGAATACTTGTTTCGTAATAATCTAAACGCCACCATTTATCTGTATTGTTATCATTGATTTCCGCGAAGGGTTTATTTCCACGAGATGAATTTACATTTCCTCTACAGGGGTATAGGTGATGCAAATCACTTTTTTGAGGTTCTGAACTAGCGCCCATGCTTTGTGGCCAAGAATGTTCGCAATTCATATTTAGCGCATTAGTTTGTGGTCTTGGATCTTGCGTTGGGTCAATAGTAATAGTATAGTTAGTATAAATTCCTTTTAAAGTATTATCATTATTTAAATCAATAATAGAATACATTACATCTCTCGCATTATTGTAACCAAGGGTTTCACTTGTTTTATAGTTTGTATATAAATAATTGAATAGATTTTCTTTTGTTAAACCTGAACCTATTATGGTTTGAGAAAATAAATCCCCAGATAAGATCCAAATAAATAAAATAAGTTTATACATTATATAGAATCTAGATTTTTCTGAATTAACAAAAAAGGCTCATAGCTAATGAAGATTAATAATTTTATTAACTAACTTAATGCTTCATTATAAAATAATTATTTAAATTTAAATATGACTGAATCTCAGACGAAGTCTTTTGAACCTATATTTAATAATCCATTGGATTCCTCGCCAGGGTTAACAATTAATGATTTAAACCGATATTTACCAGCTATTCAAACATTAGAAGATCTTTCAATGAATGCTGATGAAATGAAAGAAGGGCTTTTTTTATCTGAGGGGTCGATAGGATTAAAAAATCTTCCTGATCAATGTATTGATCTAATTGTAACAGAACCGCCAAGAGAGCCATGGTTAGACATAGATAGCCGGGGTTCTCAGATGACTTTACAAGAGTATTATGATTGGAATCAAAACTGGTTATCAGATGCGCAGAGAGTATTAAAAAATACGGGTGGTATATATCTTATATCTGATTGGTATCATTCCAGTATGTATTATGGATTATTAAGTAATAACTTTATTATTCAAAATCGTATAACTTGGCATAATAGGTCCGCTGAAAAGAGATCAATATCTTCAACATGGAAAAATCAATCAGGTGATATCTGGTTTGCGACAAAGAATGATGATTTTTTATTTGATAATCATGCGGTTAGTTTAAAATCAGATAGAGATGAATTAATTCATCATAGAGATGAAAGGTTGCAAACTAATTTTTGGTTTGATATTCCAGCAGTAAAAAAACAAGATGCACGTTATTCAGATAAATTATATGCTAAAATGTTAGAAGCTAGTAGTTTTAAACTTAATTGGATATTAGATCCTTTTATGAGAAATGGTGATGTAGGTGTGTCCGCAAAAAAAATAGGAAGGCGTTTTATTGGTTTTGAAACGAATAAAGACCTACTATTATTATCTATGAAAAGAATAGATCAAAAAAATAATCAATAGAAATGTTATACACGGAACAAGTCAAAAAAGATATGTATGCTGCTATGAAATCCGGTGAAAAAATTAAAACTAATATTCTTAGAACGTTATTATCATTACTTAAAAAGAAGGAAATTGAAAAGAAAGAGAATATCAGTGAAGATGAATATTTTGCTGTTGTTAAAAAAATTGTAAAACAACTTAAAGAATCTGCTAATGCTTATAAAGAAGCAGGGAGATTAGATCTTTATCAAAAAGAAACATTAGAATTAGATGTTGTCAAAAAATACCTTCCAAAAATAATTTCAGAAAAAGAGACTCATAATCTAGTGAAAAAAGTTATTAATGAAATTTCAGCAAGTAATCTATCAGAGATGGGGAAAGTAATGTCTCTGATTATGCAGCAAAGTAATGGTAAAGTAGATGGAGGAATTGCCAATAGGTTAGTTAAAGATTTATTGAAATAAATGGGTTGGTTTTTAGATGGACTTGCTTTTTTATACATGATCTTTAATGGTGTTCTTGGCTTTAACAGAGGCATTGTAGATGAGTTAGGTAGGTTGATTGGTTTGTGCGCATCAATTTTAGTTGCAACTAGTCAGTCGGTTCATATATCAGCTTATTTATTAGATAAGATTCAGTTAGAACCATGGATGGCTGTATTTATATCTTTTTGTAGTGTGTTTTCATTGATTTTGATAATTAGCAGATTAACAACAAGATTATTTCAAATTGCACTTCTTTCTAAACAGAATATTTGGGTGAATAATTTATTAGGTTTATTATTTGGAATGATTAAGGGGTTTTGTATTATAACTGTTTTTATATGGGTACTAGTTATATTACCTTTAGATAAATGGACAAATATAATAGAGCAAAATTCTAATATTTTTCATAGTGCTACAAATTTTCGTAATAATATTGTTAGTTTTTTTGGTTGGGAGGACCCAATAAATTACAGTGAAAATTTTATTAGAGATTTAGTACAACCATAATGCCAATAATTCCACAAAATACAATTGATAGGATAAGAGATCAGGCTGATATAGTAGATATTATATCAAAAGAAATTGAGCTAAAAAAGAAAGGTGTGAATTATTTTGGAGTGTGTCCCTTTCATGATGAGAATACACCTTCTTTTAGCGTGTCTCCTTCAAAACAGATATATCATTGTTTCGGATGTGGGAATGGAGGGAATGTATTTACTTTTTTAATGGAATTTCAAAAATTGAATTTTTATGAAGCTGTTAAATCGTTAGCAGATAAATATAATATAACTATTGATATAGCTAAAAAAGGTTCTAATTCTAGTCAGTATTCTTTTTTATATGAACTTCATGAAAAGG
>CEOP01021351.1_pt1 | contig 15785 bp, 13 predicted proteins | sample 361301 | NCBI WGS metagenome assembly CEOP01 (sample SAMEA2619548, study PRJEB7988) | marine metagenome | biome: marine biome (ENVO:00000447); feature: deep chlorophyll maximum layer (ENVO:xxxxxxxx); material: "saline water (ENVO:00002010), including plankton (ENVO:xxxxxxxx)" | depth 55 m
GTTATGACTTCTAAAAATCATTTATCAGGAACTGATAGAATTCAAGAGACAGCAGAAATACTTTCCTTAGAGCCTAATCAGACTATTATTAATCTTCAAGGCGATGAACCTTTTGTGCCTATAGAATTAATTAATGGTCTTGCAGATACATTTAGCAATTCTGATTGCGATGTTGCAACAGTTGTGACTAGGTGCGATGAAGATGATTTATCTAACCCCAATACAGTCAAAGCTGCGTTATCAAATAAGAATAAAGCATTGTATTTTTCAAGATCTGTTATACCAAATAACTTTACTCAAAAAAATCAAAATTTTTATAGACACATAGGTATATATGCATATAAAAAAGCAACACTTGATAGATTAATTAATTTACCCACATCAGCTCTAGAAGAGGCTGAAAAATTAGAACAACTAAGGTTTATTGAGAATGGCTTTACTATTCAAGCTTCAATATATAATACTGAAATACCACCTGGAGTTGATACACTGAAGGACCTTGAATTAGCAATAAATTTTATTAAAAATGTTAGTAACTAAAGAAGCTTTTGTTAAGAATTCTTTAGCTATTAAATCTATTGCTAAATATCTTATAACAATTGAATCGGAATCATCCTTAGAAGAGCTTTCTATCTTTCTAAAAAAAAATAATGAGGAAGTGCTAGTGCTTGGTGAGGCTACTAATGTTGTTTTGCCAAACTACTATGATGGAATAGTTATTAAAACAATTCTTAGTGATACTAATTATATTTCTAAAAGTGAAGTGACTGTTGGCTCTTCTGTTAATTGGAACTCTTTTGTAGGTTGGACTCTTAACAATAATTTACCTGGTCTTGAAAATTTAACCTTAATACCTGGAAGTGTAGGAGCTGCCCCCATCCAAAATATTGGTGCTTACGGTATAGAAGTATGTGATTTCATTAAATCAGTTCGTTTTTTTGATTTAATGACTAATTCAATTAAAGAATTTAATAATGCTGAATGCAAGTTTGGCTATAGGGCCTCAATTTTTCAAAATATGCATATAATAATTTTAAGCGTAACCTTTAAGTTTTTACCAAAACCAATAAATATTAACTATATATCAATTCAAAATTACTTAGAAAATAACAAGATTGATAAATCTTCCCTGAGTCCAAAAACCCTATCCTCTATTGTTAAAAAAATTAGGACAAGCAAATTACCTAGTCCCGATGTTATTCCTAATGTGGGTAGCTTTTTTAAAAACCCTATTGTCAACAAGTCCTCAATTAATACAGATTATTACTCATATGATGATTTGATAATGTGGAGCATTGATAAAGATCGAGTAAAAGTTGGCGCAGCAAGACTTCTTGAGTTGATAGAAGATTTAATTCCAAATCATTCTGAAGTTGAACTTTATAGGGATCATTCTTTAGTTCTTATTAACAAGGGCAATGCTTCTCAAGAGGATATAATAAATTATTCTAAACTTTTACAAAATAAAGTATTTGAAACATTCAACATTCAACTTAATGTTGAACCACTAATTATTAGTTCCTAATGTTTATATGGTCAGCAATTGCTCATTTATTTGCTGTAGTTAGTCCAGGACCTGATACTGCTTTAATTGTAAGACAGGTTGCAAGAAGAGGAAGATTAAGCGGTTATTATGCTGGATTTGGTATAGGAATTGGTGTTTTTATTCATTCTGTTCTCGCTTCATCAGGTATATCTTTGATAGTTTTATCTAATATTAATTTAAAGTTCATTATTAGCTTGCTGGGTGGTTTATATTTAATTTATATTGGCATTCTTTCTTTTCTGCCTAGAAAGAATGATGATGATGAGCAAAATATTAATGAATATGATACATCTTCTTTTTTTAAGGGTCTTTTAACAAATCTATTAAATATAAAGGCTTTCATCTTCTTTATATCTCTATTTACAATCATTACAGATTCATTAAGTGGTATTTGGTTATTTTTATATCCATTATATTTTTCAATTATGACTATGGTATGGTTTTGTTTCTTATCATTTATACTAACTTCACCAAAATTGAATTTTTTATTTAAAAAATATGATGATCAAATAGAAAAAATTTCTTCTACTTTTTTAATATTTATTGGACTACTAATCATTTTTAATATTTTTTATGTCAATTGATTCAATTATTAAATCTCTAAAAGATTATAGTAATACAAAATTTCCACCCGTTGAAATGTGGAATCCTGAGCTTTGTAACAACGCATCTTTTTCGATTGATATAAAAGGAGATTGGTATTACAACGGATCAATTATTGGCAGAAGAAGATTAAAAAAATTATTCTCTACAATACTTAAGAGAGAAAATAATTTATATTTTTTGGTTACTCCTGTAGAAAAGATTCAAATAGAGGTGGAAGTAGCACCGTATATGATTACTGATTTTCATTATGATGAAATTAATAAAGATATTATTTTAGAAACTAACTTTGACTTCTCGTTTCCTCTTAACAATGAGCATCCTTTAACATTAAGGAACATAAAAGGTCTTGAGTTTCCTGTAGTAATAGTAAGATCGAATCTTGAAGGCTTAATCTCTAGGAGTGTTTTTTATAAATTAATAGACATTGCTATCAAACAAAATAATAAAAGTGAAAAAACATTGCTAATTCAAAGTTTCAATTCACTTCATAATCTGGGTTCTCTTGCATAAAAAAATAAATCTACCATCTAAAATATGTCTTGCTTGCAAGAAATCTTTTGTTTGGAGAAAAAAATGGCAGAGAAGTTGGGATGAGGTTATGTATTGCAGTAAGAAGTGTAAAAAAAATTACTCAAATAATTCAAACCTCACTAGCTAACCACTCATCTATAAATAATTCTAGAGTTGAAAGAGGAAGAGTGCCTCTTTTTAAAATCTCATTATGAAATTCTTTGATATCGAATCGATCTCCAAGTTGTTGCTCTGACTTTTCTCTTAATTCAGATATTTTCATTTGACCAATTTTGTAAGCAAGAGCTTGACCAGGCCAATTAATATATCTATCTACTTCATTAATTATATCTTGCTTGCTCTTTGCAGAATTTTCAAGAAAGTAGTTAATAGAGTCTTCTCGTGACCAATTTTTATAATGCATCCCAGTATCAACAACCAGTCTTATTGCTCTCCACATTTCATAGGTAAGTTGCCCAAATTGTGAGTATGGGTCTTTGTATAAACCCAAGTCATAGCCAAGAGCTTCACTATACAGACCCCATCCTTCAACAAAAGCTGTAATACCGCCATACTTTCTAAAATTGGGTAAATCTAATTCCATATTGATTGATATTTGTAGATGGTGTCCAGGCATTGCTTCGTGAACAGTTAATACCTCTATTTCGTATTTAGGCCTAACTTCGGGTCTATAAAGATTTACATAATAATATCCAGCCCTAGAGCCGTCAGCTGCTGGTCTTTGATAATAAGCTGTTGTTGTATCTGGAGCGCTCTCCATAGGTATCGGTCTGATCCCATAAGGTATAGATGGGAGATAGTTAAATAAATTTACTAATTCTGGATCTATCCTTTTTGCTGTAGCAAGGTACTCAGTTAAGAGGTCATCAGGGTTGTCGAAATAGAATTGTGGATCTGTTCTCAAAAACTCCAAGAAGTCTCTAAATGAACCTTCCCATTTTACATTCTTAATAATTTTTTCCATTTCATTTTTTATCCGGCTAACTTCGCTAAGACCTATTTCATGAATCTGATCGGGATTTAAATTTGTTGTAGTAAATTGTCTTGTTAGCGCTTCATAATATTTATCACCATTTGGAATTTGATTAATTCCAATAGTTTCTCGACATTGAGGAAGATACTCATTTTTAAAAAAATTATAAAAATTTAAGTATGATGGAATAACTATCATTTCTATTACATCAAGAGCTTTATTCTTGATCTCAATTTGAAGATCTTCTGGTATAGAAGAGGGCATTTCATTAAAAGCTTTATAAAATGGACTTTCTTCAGATACTACAAATGCTTGTTTCTCAATCTGATCAAGTACTCTTTCCATTAGTATGCGAGGAGGCATAATATCATTTTCAATACCTTCTCTAGCCACCTGAATATGACCATCGATATATTTATCTATTTTTGATAATCTGGTTATCCAATCTTCAAAATGAGTTGCTGTTCTTAGAGGTAGCGTTTCAGCCGATTCGTGCTGAAGTTGAATTCCGCCTCTATGACTGAAAGGAACTAAAAAGGATTTAAATTCATATAATTCCAATGATTTCTCATATCGCTCTTTAAATAACTTAATATTTAATAAATTATCAGAGCTAAAGTTTTTAGTATCTAGATTATTAAGAGTTAATAAAATTTTTTTTTCGTGAGAATGATCTAATCTGATTTTCTCTAATGAATATACTGGCCATTGATCATTTTTTTCCAATTTACCCATACTAGATGCGTATAAAGGATTTTCATCAATACCTCGCTCCCATTCAGAATTCATTAGATCTAAAAAAGTAGCTTCATCCGATATTTTTGAGCATGAAGCTAAAACTAATAAAGACGCAAGAAGATATACAAAATGTTTCAATTTACATATTTGGATAATTTGGGCCGCCAGGACCTTCTGGAGAAACCCATTTAATATTCTGAGATGGATCTTTAATATCACATGTTTTGCAGTGAACGCAATTCTGAGCATTTATAACAAACTTTTTCTCTCCTTCTTTTTCGACCACTTCATAAACTCCAGCAGGACAATACCTTTGTGCAGGCTCATCATACAAAGGAAGATTTTTTAATATAGGTATAGTTGGATCTTTTAACTGAAGATGACATGGTTGATCTTCTTCATGATTTGTATTTGATAGATAAACAGAACTAAGTTTGTCAAATGAATAAATTCCATCTGGTTTTGGGTAATCAATTTTTTTAGCTTTATCAGATGTAATTAATGATTCATGATCTGGAGTAGGGTTGTTTAATGTAAAAGGTAGGTTACCTCTAAAAATAAACTGATCAATTGCATTAAAGGCAGCTCCAATGAGAGCACCAAATTTATGGAAAATTGGACCAAAATTTCTTGATTGGTGAAGTTCGCTATAAATCCATGAGCTTTGAATTAATTCATCATAGCCAAAGTTATCAGTAGAATTAGTTAACTTATCATGAATATATTCACCAGCAATCATGCCCGATTTCATAGCTGTATGCGAACCCTTAATTTTTGAGAATACTAATGTTCCAGCGTTATCTCCAACAATTAAGCCGCCTGAAAACTCCATTTTTGGTAATGACTGGAGACCGCCTTTTATGAGTGCTCTAGCGCCATATGTAATTCTTTGGCCGCCTTTTAAATGTGACGATATTGCAGGATGTGTTTTCCAAGTTTGAAATTCATCAAATGGACTTAGATAAGGATTTTTATAATCAAGAGGAACTACAAAACCTATATATATTTCTTCATTTTCTCCATGATAAAGATATGAACCAGCTGGAGTATCATAATTAGTAGGCCAACCATTAGTATGCATTACTAATCCCGGCTCATGTTGCTCTTTTGGTATTTTCCAAACTTCTTTAAAGCCTATACCGTAATGTTGTGGATCTTTACCATCATCTAGATTAAATTTTGAAATCAACTCTTTACCAAGGTGACCTCGACAACCTTCTGCAAAAATTGTGTGTTTAGCACGTATTTCTATGCCAGGTTCAAAACCACTTTTTTCAGATCCATCCATGGCAATACCCATATCACCAGTTTGAACACCTACCACCTTATCACCTTCATAAACTATAGTGCTTGCAGGAAAACCTGGAAAAATTTCAACACCTAAATTTTCAGCATGCTCTCCAAGCCACCTACAAAGATTTCCTAGACTTAAAACATAATTTCCATGATTATTCATTGGAGGCATTACAAATGCAGGAATGGGTATAGCAAAACTTTTTAATAAAAATTTAATCTTATCTTTTGTAACCGGGGTATTAAGAGGTGCACCCAACTCCTTCCAATTTGGAATAAGTTCATTTAGAGCTGTTGGTTGAAAAACATTACCTGATAAGATGTGAGCACCTATTTCAGAACCTTTTTCTAATAAACAAATACTAAAGTCGGTATTATTTTCTTGGTTCAACTGAGCAAAACGTATTGCTGTTGCAAGACCAGCAGGCCCACCACCAACCACAACTACGTCGTACTCCATTATTTCTCTTTCCATATCTAATTTCCCTTATATATGTACTTAATTTTTAATCTATTAATATCCCCTATATATATCTTTAGATAATTTATAAAAAACATTACAATTATACAGTTTTTTAAAATCATCGATAACACATACTGAGGAAAAAATGAAAATCTTAGTTCCAATCAAAAGAGTAGTTGATTATAACGTAAAAGTTAGGCCGCTATCTGATCAATCTAATGTTGATCTTAATAATGTAAAAATGTCTGTAAATCCATTTTGTGAAATTGCCTTAGAAGAAGCGGTCAGACTTAAAGAATCTGGGTCAGCAACTGAAGTAATTGCAGTAACAATAGGAAAACAAGATTCACAAGAGCAATTAAGAACTGCTTTAGCACTTGGTGCAGATAGAGCCATTCTTGTAGAGTCTGACTCAATTGTTGAGCCATTAGTTATTGCTAAAGCACTAGCTAAAGTATGCAAGGATGAGAATCCAAATTTAATAATTTTAGGTAAGCAGGCAATAGATGGAGATAATAATCAAACTGGGCAAATGCTTTCAGCTTTAATGGGTTACTCTCAAGCAACAAATGCATCTGAAGTTACTTTATCTGATGATTCAGCCGAAGTTACTCGAGAAATAGATGGAGGTTTGCAAACTATCAAAATTAGTCTTCCCGCGATTGTTACTACTGATTTAAGATTAAACGAACCTAGATATGCATCTTTACCAAATATTATGAAAGCAAAGAAAAAAGAACTTAATGTGGTGAGCTTATCGGAAATGGGTTTTGATACATCTGTTAGAACTGAACTGCTCTCAGTTGAACTGCCTGCTCAAAGAGCTGCAGGAATTATTGTTGAATCAGTTGATGAGCTTATGGATAAACTAAAGAATGAAGCAAAGGTAATATCATGAAAATATTAGTAATAGCAGAACACGATAATACATCTCTTAAAGGATCAACAAATTCAACCATTGCTGCTGCAAAAGAAATAAGCTCAGACATTAGCGTTCTAGTGGCAGGTCACTCATGTTCAAGCGTTTCAGATGAGGCTGCATGTTTGGATGGCGTGACAAGCGTTATACTAGCTGACAGCTCTACCTATGAGAACTTTTTAGCTGAAGATATAGCAAACCTAATTGTGTCAATATCAGATGATTTTGAGTATATATTAGCTCCAGCAACAACTTTTGGGAAAAACTTCTTACCTAGAGTTGCTGCAATCCTTGATTCACAACAAATTTCTGAAATTACAGAAGTTGTAAGTGCTGATACATTTAAAAGGCCTATTTATGCTGGAAGCTGTATAGCAACTGTTAAAACACTAGAACCAAAAAAAATAATCTCAGTAAGATCAACGGCATTCGATGGAGTAACTAAAGGTGAATCCCAAGCTTCAGTTACTGATGTTTCATCCACAGACTCATTAAATGTATCTTCGTTTGTTAAAGAAGATCTTGCTGTTAGTGATAGACCAGAATTAACTGCTGCAGATATTGTTGTTTCTGGTGGAAGAGGAATGCAATCTGGTGATAATTTTCATTTATTAGATAGCATTGCAGATAAATTAGGTGCTGCAGTTGGTGCATCGAGAGCCGCAGTTGATGCAGGCTTTGTTCCTAATGATTATCAGGTAGGTCAAACAGGAAAAATTGTTGCTCCTGATCTTTACATAGCTGTTGGTATTTCAGGCGCTATTCAACATTTAGCAGGCATGAAGGACTCTAAAGTAATTGTTGCTATCAATAAAGATGAAGATGCTCCAATTTTCCAAGTAGCAGACTATGGTTTGGTAGCTGATTTATTTGAGGCATTACCAGAACTAGACTCTAAACTATAAAAATTAATTTTTAGTTACTAGAGCTATTAATTCTAAATGAGGAGTATTTGAAAATTGATCAAATACCTGTAATTTATCAATTCTATAACCTTTTAAACTTTTAATATCTCGCTCAAATGTTTCTGGATTGCATGAAATATAAATAATATTTTTAAATCTCAATAAAATATCCACAACATTTTTACTTAAACCTGATCTTGGAGGATCTACTAATACATGGCTGAAATTATAATCATCCAAACTAATGCCATCCATCCTTCTAAATAATCTACCTTGAAAGGCTTCAGTTAATTCATTATCAGATAACCTAGAATAGGAAATATTCGAAACATTATTTTTAATTATAGATTTTTTTAAATAACCTATTGAACTACGGTTATTTTCTGTAGAAAAAATTTTATCAAAACATCTACTCATAGGTATAGTAAATGTTCCAGATCCACAATATAACTCCAAGAGATCCTTTGGATTTTTAACAATAGATAGGCTAAATTTTATCATTTCAGGCATGAGATATTTATTTGGTTGATAAAAGGTTTTATCATCTTGATATAGATAAAATTTATCTTTTACATTTACAAGCTCTTCAAGTTCTATCAATCCAGTGCTCAAGACTTTTTTTCTTGATCTACCAATAACGTTAATATTTAAACTAGATGCAATAATTTTAGCCTCATTAAGCCAGTGCTCATCTATATCCTTATGATAAATAAGCGTTACAATAATATTATCCTCTGTTGATCTGAAATTTATCTGAAATAATTTTTTTTCAATAACAGGATTATCTTTAATCAAATTCAGCAAGGGCTCCATAATAATTTGAATTGAAGAAGTTGGTAGAGTGTGAGTTTTAAAAAATATTTTTTTATCCTTATCAATCATTGTGTAGCAGTTATTTTTATAACCAAATTCGCATCTAGATCTATAACCACTTGCTGGACTTAAGACAAAATTTATTGGCTTTTTGTAGTATTTAAAAAGACTTTTTTTTAGTTTAATAAACTTATTCATTAGAGAAGAAAGCTAGTTATTGATATGATGATTGATATAAATACAATATTAAGAAGAAAAAATAATATTATTACCTTTATCACAGATAGCTTTGAAAGATCTTCAGCAAGATCTTTTTTAGACCTAACGCCTAATAATAACCATAATATTCTTTTTATCCACATGAGTGCATTATGTCAAAAATAATTAACATTACTAAGTCAGCTGAAGAATATTTAGCTAAATTAGTCGCTGATAAAGATGATGAAAGTATAGGTATAAGAATTTTTATATCAGATCCTGGAACTCCTAAAGCTGAAACTTGTTTAGCATATTGTAAGTCTAATGAAGCAGACCCATCTGATGAACTTATTCAATTAGACACATTAGATGCATTTATAGATAAAAGAAGTATTCCGTTCTTAAAAGATGCAGAAGTTAATTTCGATCATGATAATTTTGGCGGTCAATTAACTATAAAAGCTCCGAATGCAAGATTTCCAAACATTTCACCCGATAGTCCAGTTGAGGACAGAATTAACTATGTTATTTACAATGAAATAAACCCAATGCTTGAATCTCATGGCGGTGAAGTAAGCTTGATTAAGTTTACTGATATGAAAGAGGCTGTTTTACAATTTGGTGGAGGCTGTCAAGGATGTGGCATGGTAGATGTAACACTAAAAGATGGTATTGAGAAAACTCTTATAGAACAGATACCGGAATTAAAGAGTGTTGTAGATATAACAGACCACTCTGATAGTGAAAATGCCTTTTATAAGCCTTAGGGTTTATCTTTTATAGAAATTACTATTCCAAATTTAGGATGATCAAAATAATAGATTTCATTTGGAAATACTCTTATATCCTGATCAATAAAAAAATCTCTTAATTTATCATTAGAATTAAATTCATCGTCGATTGATTCAAGAGTATTAGTAACATTTTCAAGATATCCTTTAACATCAAGATGCAAATATCTAGATTTATATGTTTTTACATACAATTCATATTTATCATTATGTAAATAAACATAAGGGCTTTCCTTAATATTAGAAGCTCCTTGATGCCAAGTAAAATGATCTAAAAGCTCATAGTCTTTTCTTCTTAGGATTCTTCTTTTTAAAGTATTTAATGATTTCCCTTCACTTAATTCCCTGAACCAAAAACCACTATTAGTAGAAAAACTATTTTTTTCTAATTTATTAGTATTTGGAAACAAAATATTTTTAAAAATATCTGTGAACTTGGACTCATATTTAAATGATTCATTCATAGCTTTTAGATTTATTGTTTTATCTGGAGTTGAGAGTGAAATTATATTATCTTCATCTATTAAAAAAGTATTTTTGGTATGAAATATTTCGTCAGTTTTAAAGTTTGGAGTTGAGTAGATCATTACCTCTATTTCATAAGTTATAACATCTTGAACTTCCTCTGACTGGAGTAACATTGAAAAAGTTACAAATATAAATAAAAGCTGTCTAAGAAATTTCATTTATAAAGTTTCTCACAAATAAACGTCTTTGATTACTATTTTTAGAATCTTCAATAAACATATTTAATTTACCTGAAGGCTCCATTTGATATATTTTAGAATTAGATCTAATCATATTTAATATTTTATTTAAAATATCATCATCAAGTTTAGTATTAAATTCAATGCTAGTTTTATCTTCATGAGATGATATTTTAGATATACCTATAGCGTTAGAGAGAATAAGTAATTCAGCATTACTAAACAAAGCATCAACTTCATTAATATATTTTCCACATCTATCAATGAGCTCTACTTTTAATTTAAAGAGATCTGAAATTTTAGTAATTTCATTGATTCGCCTGTAAATCTTAAGACGTTCAGTTGGAGAGGGTAAATATACATCAGGTATAAATGCATCATCAAAAAAATTTATCTCACTGTTTACAGCCTTATACTCTACTTGCGGATTCTTAATTCCTTCAATCGAATCTTTGAGCATTGAAAGATACAAAGAAATTCCGATTGCATCAACATGGCCACTTTGTTTGTCTCCTAATATTTCACCACCACCTCGTAACTCTAGATCCTCTTGAGCGATAAAAAAGCCTGACCCTAGATCAGATAATCTTATTATTGAATCTAATCTTTCTTTTGAGCTTTTAGGTATATCGGGTGCAGGAATTAGAAAATAGCAATATCCTTGTTTACTAGATCTCCCAACGCGGCCTCTTAATTGGTGGAGCTGAGCAAGCCCAAAATTATATGCATCAAGGATAATCATCGTATTTGCATTTGGTATGTCTAATCCCATTTCAACGATTGTCGTACAGAGTAAGACATCAATTTTACCTATTTGAAATAGGTTCATGGTTTTTGTTATTTCAGATTTTTTAAGTTGTCCATGAGCAATCTCAATCCTTAAATTAGGCAGCAATAATAGTAAACGATCTCTTAAATTATCAAGTTTTCTTATATCATTTTGTATTACGAAACATTGGCCATCTCTAGAATGTTCTCTTTTAATAGCTTCAACCATTAAGTTATCAGTTTCAATTTTAAGAAACGACTTTATGCTAAGTCTATTTGTAGGTGGTGTATGTAAAAAAGAAAAATCTTTTAATCCAGCAAAAATAAAATTCATTGTTCTAGGAATAGGAGTAGCAGATAAATACAAAACATGAACATCAGGTTTTTTTGATTTAATAATATCTTTTTGTTTCGTACCAAACCTATGCTCTTCATCAATTATCAATAAACCCATATTTTTAAAATTTAGCGCTTGAGTAAACAAAGAATGAGTTCCTATTAAGATATCAACTTTTCCACAATTGAAGTCATCTATAGTTTCAATTTTTTCAGAGGAATTTGAATACCTATTCAATGATTTAATGTTTATTCCAAACTTTTTAAATCTATTAATAAATGATTGGTAGTGTTGAGAAACTAATACTGTGCTCGGAGCAAGAATAACGACTTGTTTATTGGCATTAACGGATATGAAAGCAGCTCGCATTGCTATTTCCGTTTTACCAAATCCGACATCACCACACAGCAATCTATTCATTGGTTTTACTAAAGACAAATCTTTTTGTATGGCTTCTATAGCAATTAACTGATCATTAGTTTCTTTATATGGAAATTCTTTAACAAAATCCTTATAACTGGAACTCTCTACTCTCAAAGACGGAGCATAGGAAGAAAGCCTTCTTGATTCTATGTCTAATATTTCAGCCGCATGATCATAAGCTCTTTTTTCTGCACGTAGTTTTTTTTGAGACCATTTATTACTTGATAATGAATCTAGTTGTGCTTCTATTTTTTCACTATTTTTATGATATTTTGATATTAAAAAAGCTTTAGCTAAAGGCACATAAAGATTTTCACCGTTAGCATAAGAAACCTTCAAATATTCATTCTTAATACCTTTTGATTCTACAACTTCCAATCCCTGGTAAATACCAAGTCCATAATTTTCATGTATTACATAATCATTAAAATTAAAATGAATACCTGTGTCTATTCTAATATCAATCGAAGAGCTTAAACTCTTATTTACAGGCGCATCATTCTCAAAGAACTCTCTATGTAAAAAAATTGTTTTTAAATCTAAATTATATAAAGGTCTAAATATATCAGTACTTAAAAGATTAAGGCCACTCACTGCATCACTTATTTTAGTTATCTCATTTACTGAAGATAGATTAAGTTTTTTTATATCCTCATATTCACTTGGGACTAAACTAGATGTAATAATTTTTTCAATACTTCCATCTTTCAATAACAACTTAGCAATTTTTAAATTTTCATCAAAACCAATTTCAATATTAGGCATTTCATATTTTTGCATATCTAGTTCTAATTCATCACATGAGCTAATATAGTTTTCTACATAATCTAAATTAAAAAATAAATTTTCTGGTTTTAGAAGGGGTCTGGATGAATCTATATTTTCCTCATCAAATCGTCTATTTACTTCTTGCCAAAAATTTTTATTTTCCTCTTTTACGCCATTTGATTTAATATATTTATAGTCATTAAATAAATTTATAAACGATTCTGTTTTATCAAAAAAGAGTGGTAGATATATTTCATATCCCTCAGTAAGATTTTTTTTATTTAGATCATTAAATAGTTCACAAACTCTTTCGTCATTATTAGGGAAATAATCTCTCCAATTATCCCTAAACCTTTTTACAGATTTGTCATCTAGTGGAATATTTGATCCAGTAGTTAGATTGAATTGATTTATTTTATTTATTGTTAATTGTGAGGATGGATTAAAACTCCTAATAGATTCAATCTCTTCATCAAAAAATTCAATTCTAATAGGGTTCTTGTAAATAGAAGGCCATATATCTAACACACCTCCACGTGAAGAAAATCTATTGATAGCATCCACTCTATCTGTATGCAGAAAATGATTGTCTGTTAAGATTTTTTTAAAGCTATCAAGAGCTATTGAATCCCCCACATTAAATGACTGCAGTGATCGAAAAAAAGATTTTGATGGAAAGCGTTCAAATAAATTTTTTGAGCTAGTAATTAAAATATTGGCCATATCATCAACTTTGTTAAGAATTTTAAATCTATCTTTTATTATTGATTCAGGTGATGAAAAATGATCATAGGGGAGTATCTCTCCTTCTGGAAAGAAATTTATTAGATCTGTATTAATATAAAGACTAAGTTCATGACTTAAAATTCGTGCTTCGGCATTATTTGCGGCAACATAACATATAGATTTGTTCTCTGTAATAAAGACTTCAGCTAGAGATGCGGCAATAATATGACTATCAGTTTGTAACATTTATAATTTGTTATAGAATTTTATTAAGATTTAATATAGTTTCTTGTATAATACGCACACATTTTAGCAACCCAATTTATAAAAAAGGTAAGAATATGGAAATTAATTTCACTGATTCAGATTTAAAATTTAGAGATGAAGTTAGGGCATTCTTGAAAGATGAATATCCTTCTCATGTTAAGCATAAACAGGACAATGGTATTGAGCTCTCAAAGCAAGATATGATTGATTTTCATAAATCAGTCTCAGCAAAAGGCTGGATGGGTTACAACTGGCCTGTGGAATATGGTGGAACTGGTTGGACTACAACCCAAATTTATATATTTCAAACAGAATTTGGTTTAGCGGGATGTCCTCCATTATTAGCATTTGGTGTCAGCATGGTTGGTCCAGTGATTTATACCTTTGGTAATGATGAGCAAAAAGCAAAATTCTTACCTGATATTCTTAATTTTGATACATGGTGGTGCCAGGGTTATTCAGAACCAGGTTCAGGATCAGATCTTGCTTCATTAAAAACTAAGGCTGTCAGAGATGGAGATGAATATATTATTAATGGTTCAAAAACTTGGACTACATTAGCTCAAAATGCAGATTGGATTTTTTGTTTAGTTAGAACAGAATCAACTGGTATTAAGCAAGAGGGTATATCTTTCATCCTTATTGATATGGATAATCCAGGTATTGAAGTTAAACCTATCATTACTATTGATGGAGAGCATGAGGTTAATTCTGTTTTCTTTACAGATGTACGAGTTCCTGCTGAAAATTTAATTGGAGAAGAGGGTAAAGGCTGGACCTATGCTAAATTTCTTTTAGCTCATGAAAGATTTGGAATAGCTGCAGTTGGCGGTTCAAAAAGATCTTTAGCTAGATTAAAAGAAATTGTTAGTGAGTTAGATAATCCAATTTTATCTAGGAAAGTTGCTCAATTAGAAATTAATCTTAGTTCATTAGAAATGACAGAATTACGTTTATTGTCAGCTTTAGAGAATGGAGGTCATCCAGGTGCTGAGTCCTCTATCTTAAAAATAAGAGGTACTGAAATTCAACAAGAACTTACAGAACTTTTTGTAGAAGCTGCTGGAGAATATGCACTAATTTATCCCGGTCCTCATGGTCATGGTGATAATGCAATGCCGGCCGGACCAGAACATGCTCCTCACTCAGTATCAAGATATTTAAATATGAGAAAAACTTCGATCTATGGTGGAAGTAATGAAATTCAAAAAAATATCATTTCGAAGCATGTACTAGGAGTATAAGAATGAATCTAAATTTTTCAGATGAGCAACAAATGCTTAGAGACCAAGTGCAAAAGTTCTGTGAATCAGACTATACATTTAACAAAAGAGAGGAGATTCTTAAATCAGATTTAGGTTATGACGCTGATTTATGGAAACTATTTTCGGAGTTAGGTTGGCTTTCTTTGCCATTTGCAGAAGAGAATGGTGGTTTTGGTTATGGGCCAATAGAATTATCAGTCCTTTTTGAAGAATTTGGTAAAGTGCTGATTGTTGAACCATATCTAAGTACCATAGTTCTTTCAGGCTCTGTTTTAGATAAATCTAATTATGATGGGCGCGCAGATTTAATTGAATCTATTACTTCAGGTGCATCTCATATTTCTGTAGCTTACTTGGAAGAAGGTTCAAGAAATAACCCTGCTTTTGCTAATAGCACTATAACCAATTCTGATGGCAGCTTAGTTTTAAATGGAACTAAGACTCTTGTTTTAAATGGCGGCAATGCTTCAAAATTTATTGTATCAGCCATGATGAATGATGAACTTGTTCTAGTTCTCGTTGATGCAAATTCAGAAGGCCTGTCAAAAATAACATATCCAACTATTGATGCTCAGTCATGTGCTGAGATTTCATTTGAAAATATTCAATTAGATGAATCTTTAATTATCTCAAAAGGTTCTGAGTCTATTGATTTGCTTACTAACGCTATCAATATTGCTACTTTATGCATCAGCGCTGAAAGTATTGGGTGTATGACAGCTTGCTATGTCAAAACTGTCGAATATAC
>CEOP01006854.1_pt1 | contig 15642 bp, 8 predicted proteins | sample 361301 | NCBI WGS metagenome assembly CEOP01 (sample SAMEA2619548, study PRJEB7988) | marine metagenome | biome: marine biome (ENVO:00000447); feature: deep chlorophyll maximum layer (ENVO:xxxxxxxx); material: "saline water (ENVO:00002010), including plankton (ENVO:xxxxxxxx)" | depth 55 m
ACCATTAGATCCAATAGGATTGCCTTCAATATCTGTTGAACCAGATGCATCTACAATTTGTATTAATGCATCACATCTTGCTAGATCAGAAAGAAACTGATTTCCCCTTCCCCTTCCTTCGTGTGCACCTGGTACAAGTCCAGCGACATCAATTAGAGTGATTGGAACAAATCTAGTAAAACCAGTACAAGATCCGGAATTAGGAGAACAGATACTTCCTTTTCTCTCATCATTAATTTCATTAATCAATTTTCCTTCTTTTTCTTTTTTTATTCTCAATTGTGAGCATGCACAAGGATCTGGTAAAGGTAACCAAGCTATTCCTACATTTGGGTCGATAGTAGTAAATGGATAATTAGCTATTTCTACAGGCTTTTCAGTTAAAGCAGAAAATGAGGTAGATTTGCCAACATTTGGTTTTCCGACTAATCCAATACGCATATTATGACCGTTAAATAGACATTATTCTTCTTCATTATGAAGTAGAGTAGGTTTGCCAGTTTCATTACTTTCGAATGTTGGGACTATTTCAGTATCTAAGACTGCTCCTGTTGCTAAAATTTTACGAATAGAAGTAGTTGCTGTTAATGGATAAGAAGTAGGAGCAAATGTCGTCTCTGATAATCTCACTTGTGATTTTACTGTATCTCCTCTGTAAAGTCCACTAATCATATTTGTAGAATGGAATATTGCCCCCAAAACAGTACCATAGAAAATTACTGATCCTGCCTTCCTCATGGTATGAGATAATGAACTAGGATCTTCTACAAGTGCATCAGATAGTGCAAGATCAGTGACATCCGATATCAATGTAAGAATAAGACCCAAAACCGCTCCACCTGAAAGCATCCAAAATGCCAACCTAGCTCTATTCTGAGAAAGGGGATAACGCCCACTAGCTGATGGTAATACTTGTAAGGCAGCACCTAAAGTAAGTGGTATAAAAATTAACCAAATAGTCATTAATTGGATTATATTAGAAATTCCCGTCAATTCATTTGTTCCACTTAGATAATCTGTTTGCACAAATAGTGAACCTATTCCTAATGGTAGTAACATCCAAGCACCAAAATTAATTTCAGGGATTCCTGCTAAGTCTGGATTTTCTACAAAAGCATCTGTACCACGAAGTGTGATTAGTATATTTGATGATAGAGCTATTATTGGAATTGCAGCGAGCGCCATTAAGAATGAACCAATGACATTATCTTGATGTGTAATAGTAATATCTGCTGCTGATAATCCTAGCATATCTACCGCCATTTTCGGATCGACATCTCCGATTGGATTTATTGTAAATAGTGTTCCAACAATTACCACACCTGCAACAGTCCTTGACCATAATGCATTTCCTGAACCAAAACTAGCTGAATAAAGAGATATTCCAGCTATTGATGAGAAGAAGAAAGTTGCTCCGAGTAAATGATACAACAACCAATGTCCAATACCTTCGTTGTAACCACCACTAATAATAATTGAAATGATAGCAATTGGAGATCCTATTAATCCAAAAATGATTAACCAACCAGGCGTTGCTAATGTTGCATTTGAATTGGCTTTAGTTAGAAGTTGATTAGCAGTAACAGCAACCGCAACGAGTAGATTTACTGCTGTACCAATCAATATTATATCTAATCCGAATATTTCATGACTTTGAGAGCCAATTATTAAAATTATTACCGATATTGTCCATACGAATGAAGTTAGAACAGCATTTTTCTCACTTGCTAAATCTACTTCTAATAAACTAGGAAGGATATGCAATCCTGAACCAATTATGAACATCCCTACTGCACCAAATAATGCTGCAAATTTACTTGCATAAAATAACTCAGATGAAAGGGCATTATATCCCCAAGCCTCCAAACTATGCAAAGCATGTGGGTCATGAGCAAGCCACAATCCTATGAAAGTAAGAGTTGCTGAAGCGAAGAGCCAAACCATTCCTTGAATTATCCAAACCTTTGCTCCAGATCCTTTTCTGCCCTCAACAAGGTCTGCACCTGGACCTAATGCCTTTTCTAGCATGAACATAGTCAAACCACGGATTACTTCGCCCAAAACACCAAGACCTCTTTGAATTAGAATATATGAAATAATTGTTAAAGCCCAGAAAATTACTAAAGTTGATAATATTGTATCCATATTAAAACCTCATTCAATAGTTGCCTCTGTAAGAATAGTGCCTAATATAGCGAAAGCACCGATCATTGCACCTAATATGAAGAACCAAATTCCTGAATCGAATACTCCCTCAAACATTGGCAAAAGGGAAGAAAGAACTGGTAAATCCTGACCAGGATATAGTATGTTATATATCACCAAGAAAATTAGTGCTGATGCGATGCCAATTACTAATATTACCCATGAAGAAGAAGGCTCCTTCTCACCTTGCAGAAACTGACCTATTTTACCTGAACCGTCATTAGACATATCGACACCACATGCATCCCACCGTGTAGGACATACCTTACCACCGAAGATTGCCCCTTAAGCATTAGGAGAAAGATGAGGTTGCTTTGGCTCATGGAGCACGAACTGTATCGACCCTAGAAGATCTACGATCAAGCCCAGAACCAAGAGAAATTGGAAGATTATTATCATTATATATTTCTGCACTCCATACTTTTTTACAGGCACAATCAATACCTGAAAACTCTTCTAAACTACCAGATACAGAATATCTTTCTATCGCAGAAACGATATCTTCATCACAGGAACCGCAATTATGCGCTCCTCTTATTCTGCCTCCAGCAGTTGGATGTACTATTGTGCGACATTGTAATTTTGAAATTTCTGAATGAGTTTTTTCAATCATATCTACTAATGACCACAGCCAAGGAGGCCTAAATTCTCTGTTTCTGAATAATCTATCTACAATTGTACTCCTTTGGATATTCATTGGATTGATTGAAACTTCATCGGAAAGAGGAGCTACTTGCTTAACCCATTTTATTGTGTGCCTTAATGCGTCACCCTCTGACATAAAAGGAGGTTTGAAAATTAAATAAGTCTTTACTCTAAGATCATTTTCCCTAAGTAAATCTACAGCTTTATGCCATTGTTTTGTAGAAAATCCCTTATTTACGTGAAATCTAAGTACAGTATCGTCATATGCCTCAAGGCCTAAAGCTACTGTACAACCTGGGTGCTTTTTAGCCAACCAAGCAATTTTTTCTGGATAACATAACTGTGCTTGAGCTTCTACGACTAAGTGTAGTTTTCTTTCATGAGTTTCAGTTAAAACTGATTCTTGGAAATCTATTGGGATTTCTTGATCCTCAAAAAAGGTTCCAGAAGTATAAACCTTAATCATTTCACAACCATCGAAATCATTTGTTTGACGTTTTGCCTCTTCCCATTGAGCAAAAAGATTTGCAGATGTAACATCATCCCTTACATCGTTAAAATAACCACAGAAAGTACAACCAGATTTCCACCACCATACACAACCTTTGGTTCTGAGAATAACGGTAGCGGCTGTACAAGGAGTTCCGTCTGGCAGATTTTCTGGAGTTTTGTATACAATAGCTGGTTTATCTGCATCCCATGATTCTCGTCTTGATATAGAGTGAGGAGTATTTTCTGGAGCCTTTACTAAATGATGGATTTTAATGGCTTTTTTACCATCACCAAGTAAGCCAGATGCTTGAGCCATAGTTAATGCGTAGGACATTTAGTCTTGATACTGCCGTAAGTAAATGGATTGATAAACAATAATATTTTCTTATAGATATAGTTATTTTATCCCGAAACATCATGTTTAGATACTCTCACGATCTTAATACAGGTGTGCCAATGAAGTCATTTATTATTATTCAAAATTTTCTTACAGCACTTGTAATACCGATATTTGGCATAATAATTGGGATAACTGCGGTTCCTGCTTTAGCATTATTTAATTATGGATATGAAATTTCAACATCTAATCCTGAAAGTTACCTTATTGAATTAGTTGGTATTGGAATTTCTCTTGGATTATTCGTCATGACATGGGGAATTAGTTTAGTAATGGTTTGCGGCGTGATGGCAGGAATTACTAGACCGAGAATAGCCCCTGGAAGATATCCACTACAATCATTTATCACGATTCAATGGGCTTGGTCAATGATTTTTCATAAAGCTGCGTTATTTTTCTTACCTAATCTTGTCCCTTCATTTATTGGAAATACATATTACAGATTATCAGGAGCAAAAATTGGCCTAGGTGCACAAATAAACTCTCCAAATGTTAATGATTGTGGGTCAGTTACTATTGGTGAAAGAGTTGTTATCGGCGGTAAAGCAGTCATTAATGCACATCTAACTGAAAAGGGAGAATTGGTAATGGCGCCAGTAGTTATTGGAAATGATGCACTTATTGGAACAGAATCAATAATTCAACCTGGCTGTACAATTGGAGAAGGTGCTGTAATAGCCTCAAGGGCTGTAGTTCCTAAATGGACTAATGTACCTGCAGGAGAAGTTTGGGGAGGGTTACCGGCCAAATGTATTCGCTTAGCTGATGGTTCAAAACCGGAATAGTTATTCATCAGTTTTTTCTTCATCTTCAGTACTATCTTCTACGATTTGTTCTTTAACTGCATCAAGAGCTTCGTTCATACGATCTTTGAATGTATCTTGCTTTTGACGGAATTCGGCCATTGCTTGAACGGCACTGTCTATCATCTCATATCTAGTTTGAATAGCTTCACTGAGGTTTTCAAATAACTGCATATGCTGAACATACCAATCGTCCCTTGCAGACATTTCAGTTGTTGCTGTTTGTAATGCCTCATCTAATTCTTCGGCTACTTCGAAAACGCGACCTAATCTTGCTTTTTCTCTCGAATACATTTCTTCTGTTTTCTCTAATTTTGGTTCAAGATGTTCTATTGTTTTATTTGCCTTAGCACGATCTAATTCCATTGCTCTTAGACGTTCATCTTTCTCATCTAAAAGTGCTTGAATTCCTTCTTTCTCAATTTCACTGTTTACAGCTTCTTTTTCTAAGACTTCGATGATTGCCTGTAATTCTTCATTTAGCTTTGATGATTCATTATATGCAGTATATAATTTTTCTAATCGATCGTTTGCTATTCTTAACTCCTCTTCTAAATTTACTGAGGATGGAGCGTTTGGTTCAGGGAAACCGATTCCATTTTCGCCTTCGTTCATGTCAATCTCGATATGTTCCACAGCCACATCTGATTTAACATCGGCGGAATTAACCTTCTTTCTGCGTCAAAAAATACAGTTTCAACTTGATAATGCCGCGATTGTTGCTGAAAGAACTGCAGTTAGTCTTTTGGAAGATGGGATGTGTAGTTTTTCATCGGGGCCATGGGCATTGTTGCCTGGGCCTCCAGTACCTGTACACAGAAATTTAGCATCAGGATATTTATTCTGCATCATAGCCATGAAAGGAATAGTTCCACCAACCCATGTTACTAATGGAGGTAAACCAGTAATATGCATAGAAGCATCATGCAATGATTGTAGTAATTCCCCTTCCAAAGGAGGGGCATGGAAACCATCAGCTGATGGATCAAGAGTGAAGTTAACCTCTGCGCCAAAAGGAGGATTTTCTTCTAATCGTTGTTTAATGATTTTTTCAACCACATTAGAGCTTATGCCTGGAGGTATTCTAAAACTTAATTTTAAGTCAGTATTTGTTCGTAAAACATTACCAGCATTTTGTACTGAAGGCATTCCATCAGCCCCTATTATTCCTAAAGCAGGTCTCCAATTAACGTCAAGTAAACTTTCTTCAACAGATTCAGATTCTGAAATCAATGTATCAACAACGGGTAGTGTTTCCCATATTGAATTACCAATAACTTCTGCAAGAGCTACTGCTTGCTCACGAATAGTATGCGTTATTGTAGTGTGCATCTCAGGGATTAAAATCTCGCCGGTTGCTGAATCTTCAATCCTATCTAGAAGGATTCTTTGTATTCTAAAAGAGGATGGAATAGTTCCACCTGACATTCCTGAATGTACTCCTTCATGGGAGACCTTTACAGAAAGTGTACCTGATACTAGACCCCTTAGCGCCTCAGTTGTCCAAATATGATCATAATCAGGGCCTCCACTATCCAGTACTACAACTAAATCTGGAGTCCCTAGTTGATCCGTTAATTGGTCAAGATAAGGAGGAAGGTCAAAAGAACCAGATTCTTCACATGTTTCAATTAGAAATTTACATGTTGGATGAGGAGTTTTAGATTCTTGTAGCATCCTTAATGCAGTAACACAAAGATAGCCTCCATAACCATCATCTAATGCACCTCTACCAAATAACCATGGTTCTCTCCTAACACCTTTCAAAGGATGTAATCCTTCAGACCATAATTCTGGTTTGGAAGGCTGCTTATCTAAATGAGAGTAAAAAATAACCTCCCCAGGACCAGTTCCTTCAACATTAACCAGTAGAACAGGAGTCTTGTCTGCTATTTTGTGTATTTCATATGACATTCCAGAAATATTTTGGTTATCTAGCCATGAACAAAATAGATTGATTGTTGCATCTAATTCTCCTTTTTCAGACCAATTTGGTTCAAATGATGGAGAAAGTGCTTCTATTTCAATGAGTTCTTTCAAACTAGGTAAGATTGACTCTTCCCATAATTCATCACTACGTTTCATCAATGCATCGAGGTCAAGAGCCATGATACTCTGTCCACTATCATGCAAATGTATTCTTCGATTAATTGGTTAATTTAGAGGGCCACATATTGGTAATTCTCCTTGGTTAAAAGGGCATTTTTCACATATCTGAGATTGGTCATTACTCAGACGAGGGTAGTTAGAAAGTGGAGCATTAGAACCTAATGACATTTCAGCTGCTAGTGATAGGTTTTCTTCTAGATCATTTAATGCCTTTTCTAGCATGTCATCTGGATACACCACCATTCTTCCAGTAACTCCAACCAAAATTGCTGGAGAGAGTACTTTTCTTGAAGGATATCCAGATTTTGATCTTTCATTTTCTAATGATTGTAGTGCTGAATAGTAGAGAGCTTGCTGCATTCTATGTTCCATTAGCATATCTATTTCTGCTTGACATTTTGGCTGAGTATTAATTTCTCCTGATGCCTCAAATAAACCATCATTTGAGTCATAGAATAACTTCTTTGCTTCTTCTGTCTTGATATCAATGGGTCTAATATTTGACTCTCCATTATTTACAGTACAAAGTACAAGATCAATTAAACCACTCATTTCGATATTTGCAAACTCAATTTTGGATAGTGGTTCGTATCCATCAGGAGTCCACCGACTGCGTATTAAGCTGTTCAATTGAATTGTTTTTGTAATATTGAATGGCATTTCAGTCCTCAGGCCTTCAACTCTATGACCATCAAACGTTTCACCTCTTGATAATTTCCCAAGAGGTCCGGATTTTATTTTACTAATCATTAGATTTACTAATTCAGATGTTTTTTCTCGATTTGCATCTAAAGGTAATAACTCGTCAAAAACGATATTATGTATTTCATTACTATCAATTGAGTCGTTTGATTTTTGTATCCATGATTCTGGTAAAGGGGTTGTTGAATTTTCTCCTTCAGGCCCTGGATTACCTATGCCTATCTCTATTATTCTATGTACAATTGTTCCGAAGAGAGCAGCATCAACTCCTCTTAGAAATTCTTCTGATTTATTATTCTTAGAAATTGGTATTATTGGCTTAGGCGATAGTCCCCCTATTGTTTCATACCAGTGTCTTCTTGGACATTTTTCTATAATTGGAATCCTACTCGGTGCTATATTCAATCTTGCAAATTTATCTATTCGTGGAGAAGGGAAAGGATTGTTTCGTTGTAGTACAGATTTTTTAGCATAATTATCTAAATTTTCAATTCTGATCAGAGGAGTATTGGTTGAAGAAAAATTAGACTTTAAGGATTTAAAACAGTCTGGATGGTGTAAAATTGTTAATCCTTCTAATCCATTTGAATTACTCAAAAATCCACTTGATAATAACAAATTAGGATTGAATACTCTATTTCCTCGGGTTCTTATATTAACTTCTTCTAAAACATTATCAGAAGGATCAAGCCATGGAGAATCTTGCTCTTTTCTTTTTGCTGATCCTTGACGTAAAGATTCGATCCACATTTCACCAAGTTGAGGTAATGATTCTGAGTATTTCCAAGGAAAAATTATTCCTTCTCCATCTTCCCATTTTGTTCCTTTTGTAGAACCGACTACGATGAGCTTGTGTTGTGCTCTTGTTGCTCCAACGTAAAGAAGACGTCTTGATTCAGCACTTTTACGAGCCTGATGTATCTTTCTAACATGCTTCCATAATGCTGAGGATGGAGATGCCTCATTTGACCAAGGTTTTGGATTTCCTGCAAATAATTCAGGGCTTACTATCAATCGATTTCTATCATCCATAGTCATATTAGTTTGCCTTCCAGAGAATAAATCTGCGAGAATAACTACTTTTGCTTGAAGACCTTTGGACCCATGAATAGTCATAACTCTAACTGCATCACTTGGAGGAATTGTGACTGCTTCCACAGAATTACCTCCGCTTTCCCTTAAATCACGTATTTTATCTGCTAAAATAATTGAGTCTCCTCCGACTTCATTTGAGAGATTCCTGACAATATCTATTATTTGCTCAATATCTTGGCGAGAAACCACATCTGGGAATGAAATCAAAATATCTGATCTATCAACTGTCTCTTCCAATAAATCAACTATACGCCCTTCTGAAGAGAGATCTATCCATCTTTGAACTAATTCCTTTTGTCTTTGATTAATGGTAAAATCTCTTAATCTAAATAGTAAATTTTCTTCTTTTTTAGAATGTAAAAGGTATTCTTGTAATTTAGCATCATTAAATCCTATCAAAGTAGATCTCGCTACCCAAGAGGCATGATGACGAGAAAAGGGCCTTGCAATAAATTGTAATAACCCATCTATTGTATGAGCTGCGGGACGGTCAAGTAGCCCTCCTTCACGGTCTGCTTGAGCAGGAATTCCTAAATTATGCAAATGCCGAATGATTACATCCCTAATTTTACTTCTACTGGGTAGTAATATCATTATGTCACTAGGATCTACAGGATCTTCTTTAGGTAGTTCTACCCAACCTCCTTCAGATGAAAGTATTTTTACTGATTCGCCTTCAATTAATTTTTTTATTCGTAATGATATCATCATACTTTGACGTTCTATAGAATCTGGTTTACCGGGGCCGAAAGGATCGAGTGGTTCCCGCAAATCTGTAGAAGGATTCATCTCACCTCCAGTCCCTAAGGGACAAATCCATTCAAGTGAACCTGAAATATTTTTTTTATCTTTACTTGGAAAAAGTGGTTGTGGATGCGCATAGAAGTTTCCATTAGGAAAATGTCTATGTCTCTTATCAAAAATATCCGTCCACCAATCATTCATTACATTCAGTAATCCACCATCTGTACGATAATTAACTTGTAATCTAATTAGTCCTTGTTTTCTATATTCTACTTCTTTTGCAGAAGGTATTGGAAGATGTGGGTCGGATAAATCAAATGGGATCCATGGTATTAGACTTCGTCCTCCATCTTCAGTTACTTCAATCGCTTTTATGACATTCAAATTGTATGAATTACGTGGGTCTCTACTTGAATTCATTTTACGTAAAGGAGGTTTGCGAGTCAATTCTTTTACACTGAAAAATTCGTGAACATTTATGTTTCTTAGAATTTCAGAATATTCCAAGAATCCAGTTACTTCTGCTTGACGGAATGCGTAGATACTTTGTTTAACATCACCAACATAACAGATAGTTGGCTGCCATGGAGTATTTGGTACTTCAGGGTCATTTTCTTCGATACTTCTCTCGCCCCATAACCTAGAGAGTAGCCTCCATTGTAATGGAGAATTATCTTGAGCTTCATCAATAATGAATGCACGATAGCGCCGTCTAATTTGTTTTAATAAATCAAAACGCTGAGTTAGATCGGCACGAATTGTTGAAAGATTCTCTAGATCGTTTCCGGCCATATTTGGATTTTCATCTAATTTTTCTAATATGTCAAATGCTTGAATTATATGGTCGTCACGCCAGGTTTCTGAATTCAATGAATCCAAGGCATCTTGCATTGATTGTGGGTAAAAAGTACGACAGATGCCTGGACAATTAGCAAGAAGTAGATCACCAGTCAATCTTTGAACATCTTCATAGTCATGTGTTTCCTCATTTTTCTTTAATTTATTTAATATCCCAATGAAGCCATCATGTACTAATTTTAAATTATCTAAATTATTTACTTCGGCTTCTAGTGAAAAATGAAACTGATTAATTTTAGAATTATCGGGTAATCTACTAGGAAGAGGATAATGAAGAGTTTTTAGAGGGCTTTTCCAATCCTCAGAAGTCATAGGAGGTTTTGAATTATCAAGCATTAATGTTACTTGAGTGAAGTGTAGAATTAGTTTACCGATCTTTGTATACCATAGGTCTTTAATTTGAGAAGATATATTATTCATGCCTATCTTAACAACTTCTTTTGTTGTTTTATCTTTAATTTTAGCATAACTTCTAATTCCACTCTCCCAAGAATCTGAGGGTAGTTTAGAATTTGGAAATATTATTGGTTTATCAGTCATAATTGATGCATTAGAACTAATACATAGCAACAAATGGCTTAGCCATACTAACTTTTCCCATTTATCAGAAGGGGGTTTGGATTCAGACAAAGAATCAAGACATGCTATTCTTGTATCAGAAAAAACTCCCTCTGGAGCTAAAACGGTTATGTTTTCTTTGACAAAATCACAATATTCTTTTACTAAAATACATATTTCTTCAGAAAAATCTGATACTTCTTTTTGATCTAACGATAAAATAATCCTCTTTCTGAGTAAATTTTGATCTATAGTTCCATCTTTATTGGTAATCTGCCTTGTACTTTCTTCAATAAAAACTGATTTGTGTACTAAACTTCTTAGAACATTTGTTGCACTTCTCCTACTTGAATAATGTTTAGAAATATTATCTCTAGCATCTAGAACTTGGGTTGCTATCTCTGAAGGTATTCCAGCATCAACTGCGTTACCGATTAAATTGAGTGAGTTTGGAAGTCTCCAAAGAGTGTTGATAGCTGATTCCACTAAAAGTATTCGATTGGTATCAGAAATTACGTCTTTACTATTGAAATCCCCTAGATACGCCCTGTAGGGGGATATCAATTGATTGAAAAATGAGTCTATAGTTCCAATTGGAGCATCTTCAAGAAGGGTCAAAAGTTGTTCATTGAATCCCTGGTGACGGATACGAGGATCTGTTCTATTTATTCCATCATCACTAATTGGCCCTGGTTTTAGTCTAGAAATACGTTTTCTTAGTCTATCACGCATTTCATCTGATGCCCTATTTGTGAATGTTAGTAGAACTACTTCTCCCGGGAGTAAACCTCCCCATTTACGTAAGTCTATTGTCTCTGAAGATGGAGCCATGAGCAAACCCCCCTTCAGTTTTGAGGGACGATCTGGCATCGGTAATATCCGAGTAGCACGTTGATCCTCAGTAAGATAATGTTCTATCACACGATCGATAATAGTACTTGTTTTACCAGTACCTGCTCCGGCATCAACAACAATATGCGAATCTAGATTTAATGCTAAGCGTTGTGCTGTGTTCAACTGCATCAATAATCATCCTCCATTTTAACATCGCAAATTTGTTTAACTGAGCAATATTTACAAACATTTTTTGAAGGAGTAGGGTGAACTTTGCCTAAGGCTGCATTATTTGCAACTCCTAAAGAAACTGATAACCTATGAGTTAACCAAGCCCTAAATTGATCACTACCAGGTTTATCATTTTCATCAGGAAATCTGTATAAATCTTCGGTGATTATTGTAGGTATACCAATATCTAATTGGTTAATATGTTGAAAGTTTTTAGAAATTTCAATATTATGTGTAGTGTTATGACTGAATAAAGAAATTCCAGCACCAACAACAAGATCGCCGGGGTGTGCTATTTCCCATGCTCTAGCATAAATAGCTAATTGTAACTCTTCCAAAAGGCCCATATTGTGTCTTTCTTTTGAAGATTTAGATTCGGATGTTTTTAAATCTCTGATGATTATTAATCTTCTTGGTTTCCAACCACTATTAATTATTTTTAAAGGGGCTACACTATTATTTCCTTCATTATTTATCCAAATTTTCCCATCTAAATCAAAAGGTACTTGATCAACTCTATCTATTTGTCCCCTTACTTTTATTGGAGGTAATTTTTTCATATCTGGACTGGTTATTTCGGAAGGTATATCTATCTCAATACCACTTTTATCATAATCAGTAATATCCCATTCAATACCTATTGGCATTCCATCTGAGATACGAAATTCGGCATCTACTATTGTTCCGATTCTTCCTTTTGGTTCTACAGGAGTAGGGTTTGCAAGCCAATCATTGTATTCATTTCGGTTCATACCAGTGAGGGTTAAAAGTCGATTTGTAGAAACAGCATCGGTACGATCTAACCAAGGTGCTCTAGTGTCTAATGATTCTAGTGCAACTTGCATAATCTCATTTTTTGATAGTTTTGAAGTTCCAATACTAATTGAATCACGTGTTTTATTATTACTATCAAATTCTTCACCTATTTTCATATCTAGAATATGACATAAAATATCATGATGGACAAAATGAAGAAGATTGCCATGAGTTCGTGCATCCAGATCTTCAGACTGTAGTTCCTCTTCTTGTGCTCGAAGCCCTCTATTGAGCCATCCACTCCTAGGACATTTGAGCCAATCATGCAACCTACTTGCCGACCAAATTGTTACGTTTTGTTCTGCCCCTGATGAATGACCATGACGAGTATCTGTGACGGATACGCCCGTGAATATAGGAGTGAAAGGTCTAGGATCTATAGTAGGAGTTCTTTTGCCTTCCTGGGTGATTCCCCCCACTACTGGCCATGAAGGAAATTCTCTAGGTACTATTTTTCCACTAGGTGTCTTTCTCGACAGATCAGAATAATCAATAGAGAAAATATATTTTTTTGCATCATCGGGCAAGTATTGTTTATCTTCTACTATGTTTGGTTGCCTTCTCTCTCTTTCACGTTGTAACTCAACATCAATAGGGATTGATAATGAGGATGGATTAATTGGTGCATGAAATGGCATCAAACCTTTTCTCAAACTTTCTCCATCTGACTGACGAATATCTCTAGGACTTATTGAATCTAATTTTACCATACATTCTTCTACATAATTATTCGATGATATCCATTCTCTGATAGGTGCTGTAGGAGGTGATGTATCATCTAAACTTGGATCAAGAATTATTGTCTTTTTACCTGCAAATAACAAGTGTTTTAGGAAATGTCTTGCTTTTCTAATGGGATCATCTGGCCTAAGTAAATTCAATCTATGTCTCTCTTCTTCGCCCATGAATGGCATCTTTGGAACTCTCATGTCCCAAGAAGTACTGGATAAATTTGCTAGGATAATCAAATCTGCAGAACATCCAATTGCTTGATCTGGTTTCATAATTCTTAGTCTAGAATTAGTCTTTAACTGATTATCCAATAAAGAAGTAGAAGTCATTAGAGTTAGATATTCTTCAACCCATTCTGTTCCATTCTTTGGAAAGTTATGATTCAAATTAGATTGCATATTTCTGAGTTTTTGTAGATTTCTTAAAATTGATTGGATAACAAGAGGTAATCCTGCAGAATGGTCATCGATATATTCAGAATCAGACATAACATTTGCCATTTTAAGTCTATTTAAGAGCCATTCATCACCATTTTTACTTGATTTAATCAATGGGAGAATGGCTTTTGAATGACATCCGATGAGTAGTGTTTTTTCCTTCAAAACTAAGATATCCTCTTCTCGGAGTAATGGTTGCAAAGATTTAGCGAGATTCAATAACCACCATTGAGTAGATTCTTTCTTTATTTCATCAACATCAGAATTAGGAGACCTTGAAAGAGATTCTAGCCATCTACTAAGTGCTCCTGGACCTCCTAAGACATGTTCTCCTCTAGCTAAATTAGTTAATAATTGTAAATCAGGGATTAATTTTATTTCCAGATTAGAGGGATGAATAAGATCTGACTCGAAAGGAGATAATATTTGTTGAAGTGCTATATTCCTAAGAGATTCCAAAGAAAAGCTGTTTGGTCCATGACTCAAAGTAATTAATTGTTTAAGCCAATGGCCATAGGAATTGCTAGTTATTGACTTATCATTATTCTTCATAGAAATTCCAATATTTTCAACCAATCTTTTCCACCTAGAGGCATTGGAATCTAAAGAAGGATCAACTATCATAACAGTTGATTTAGGATCTTTTTCCAAAGATTTTTGTGCTAGTGATATTGCAGAATTAAACGAATGATCTTCTCTTTGAAGAATGTACCTTGATACATTTGCAGGATTATTTTTCACTGTTATGTCATGAAAAGGGAGCCATTTTGGTAATTCCTCAGCAGAATTTATTGGGTGTTTATCTATTAATGAAAATCCATGATGGCCTAGTCTAAAATTTCCTGAATAAACTAATTGATGAATTGGACAATGTTCGGATATGGCTAGCAATAATTCTTGATGAGATTTAGACATACTAGGAGGGTGATTTATCATTATAATTCCTGAAATATCGATTAAAGAAAATGGTTTTTGAGAAGTTTCTAATTTCTCAATTATTCTACCTATTGCCATATCTGGATGGGTTCTTCCAGTTTTTTTCTCAAGATTTTTTAGTATTTTTCTAAAAGAGTTAATACCTGGTCCTTTCCAAGATTCTGCAGTCCTTTCATTTGATAGATATTCATGTAATGTGGCTAATGAAGATGTTTTTCCTCTCCCCCATTCCATTTCTGGGATAGGATTGATAGAGGGAAATGACAATTTTTTAGCAGCTTGCCTACACTCTTCATGTAAGATGATGTTAAATTCTTCTTTGGTTGGTAATAATCTTGGAAATCTCAAGTCTGCCAATAATGATGTTTGAAGTGAATTGATAGTTTGATGTAATTTTCTATCAAATGCAAATCCTTCAAAGCTTAATTCTGAGAGAGATTCTATACGAGATTCTTCTGAAGGATAAATTATCATAATCTTATTTTTTCTTTCTTTAGGTATAGATATTGGACTAATGGCTTGCCACCTAATATGGTCTTTTAGCCACTCAGGTAAGTTACCTTCAGAGACGAGTTCGTTAGTAACAGAGTAATTCTCTCTTAACAACATCACATCACCGAGCATACGCCATAAAGGAGGGGGTTATTGAACCCAACTAATAGTTTCGATTAGAAGTGGCATAATTAGTTCTTTTTTGAGTAAACCAGTGAAGAAATTAAAAGGCAAAATATGGTTAAAATGATGGAAGGTCCTGGAAAGAAATTATTACTATTATTTTCTTCAACCCAATCTACAATTAATATTACATTCATATCATCATCATCCCATGCAGAGGGGTAGGAGTAATTCATTGAACCATCTAATTCATCAAGTAAAATCACATGATGTAGGACATTGTGATAGTACTCTAAATCATTAGATCCCTCTGGAAAATATGCCACATCTTCAACGAACAATAGCCATGCTGATGTTGAAACATCATTTCGGCAATCATCAGCGCAAATAGGCATCAAAGTAGATGTAGACCAAGAAAATATAGAAGATTTTT
>CEOP01009408.1_pt1 | contig 15641 bp, 11 predicted proteins | sample 361301 | NCBI WGS metagenome assembly CEOP01 (sample SAMEA2619548, study PRJEB7988) | marine metagenome | biome: marine biome (ENVO:00000447); feature: deep chlorophyll maximum layer (ENVO:xxxxxxxx); material: "saline water (ENVO:00002010), including plankton (ENVO:xxxxxxxx)" | depth 55 m
GCCATGTTTAGTCCTAGTAAAGACTAAGGCCTGTTTCCAATTTTCTGTTTCTATTAACTCAATAAGAAGTTCCGCTTTTCTGGATTTATCAACTGGATGAACATAATGATTTATATTAGCTGCTGTTTCATTATCTGTTGTTACGGATATCTCAATTGGATTATGTACAAGCTCGTTAGCTAATTTCCTAAAAGGATTTGAAAAAGTAGCTGTAAACATTAAGTTTTGTCTTTGTTTAGGCAGAAGATTTATAATTTTTTTAATATCATGAATGAACCCCATATCAAGCATTTGATCGGCTTCATCTAAAACAAGAATTTCAACTTTATTAAAATTTACTGATTTCTGATTATATAAATCCAACAATCTTCCAGGAGTTGCTACTAATATATCTACTCCCTTTTTAAGTTTTAATTGTTGATTGTGAATTCTTGCACCACCATAGACAGCTGCTGAACGAAGATTTAGGTTATTGCCATAGGTTAATACATTTTCCCTTACTTGGGCTGCAAGCTCTCTTGTAGGAGTTATTATTAATGCTCTTATTTGATGCCCTTTATGATTATTTTTTGGATGAGACAGCATATTCAATATAGGAAGCGTAAAACTAGCTGTCTTACCAGTTCCAGTTTGCGCAGCAGCCATTACATCCAAACCTTCTAAAATAGCAGGGATTGATTTTTCTTGAATTGGTGTTGGCTCCTTATAGCCCTTATGAGTTAAAGACTTAAGAATTGGTTCAGATATACCTAAATTTTTAAATGACATAATTGCTAAAAAAGTGTTTGTTGCAGAGTATAGGGATAGTTAAATAAGTCAATGTTTATAAACTAATGAAATAAAAACAAAAAAATACTAATTATTCTCTTTGTTTATCTCTAATAGACCTAAACTCATTATCTTCATACCAGTTTGGCCACTCATCAGAATTAGCTAAATTAAATGAAACGTTAAATATGGTATCAATAGTTTGCTCTATGCCAGTCATGTCCCAATCATCTGAATATTCATCTGATGGCTGATGATAGTCATTAAGGGTATAGTCATAGGATAAATTAAATCCTGCCTCTCTTCCTCCAACAACTAAATCAGATCCATTATTCGAGTAAAGCATTGGTACGCCCCTTTTAGCAAAACTTATATGATCTGATCTGTAGAAAAAACCTTTTTCAGGAGAAGGATCAGGGTTAATGTATCTATTATTTTTAATAAGCTCATCTTCAAGCAAGTCTTCCAATTCAGATGCACCATAACCAATAACAACCATATCATTTAGCTTGCCTGAGGGAAAAACAGCATCAAAGTTAAAACCAGCAACAATATTTTTAAGTGGGATTGGTGAATTGCTTGCAAAATACTCTGATCCAAGAAGGCCTGATTCCTCTAAGGTAACAGCTAAAAATAAGATAGATCTTTCTGTATTAACCTTAGCAAATCTTTTAGAAAGCTCTAAAACAACTGCAACACCAGTTGCATTATCAACAGCTCCATTATAAATATTATCTTTACCATTTAAATCATCATCCTTTGTTCCGATATGATCCCAATGGGCTGTAAATAGAATATATTCATCTGGTTTTGTTAAGCCCCTTTTTACTGCTGCTATATTATGTGATTTAAAGTAATTTACTGAATTATAAATATCTGAATTTAATTCTAAGCCTCTAATTACAAAGGGTTTAAAGGTTTTACTAAGTGCAATTTCTTCTAATGATTCTAAGTTAAAACCAGTGTATTGCATCAACCTATTTAATGTATCTTTATGTATCCAGCTTTCAAGTTGTAAAGGGAGTTCATCTTCTGCATTTCTTTGCAGAGATAATTGAGAACCTGACCATGATGACTCAACAACTGACCATGGATAGGAAGCAGGCTCCTCATCATGAATAATTATTGCTGCTGTTGCTCCTTGTCTGGCAGCTTCTTCAAATTTATATGTCCATCTGCCGTAGTAAGTCATTGATCTTCCATTAAATAGTCTTGGACTTCCAGTTGAAAAACCTGGGTCATTAATAAGCATTACCACTGTTTTGCCTTTAACATCTATTCCATCATAGTCATTCCAATTATATTCTGGAGCCACAATGCCGTAACCAACAAATACGAGTTCGCTGGATCTTATTTTTTCATAATCTGAAGTCCGTTTAGTCCAAAAAACAACATCTTTACCAGGTATAAGTTTTTCATCGACATTTCTAAAAGAGATTGAAAAAAATGAATTAGGTTTTTGTTTAATATCAACAGCTGGAACTTCTAAAAAATAGCTTGTATTAATTTTTTCTAAATCATTAGCATTGAATGCCTTTGAAATAAAATTCTTAGTGAGTTTTCCACCTTCTGTTCCTGGTGCTCTTCCTCCATATTCATCCGAAGCTAGGATGGCTATTGATTCTTGTAGACTAAAAGATTCATCAATATCAGCATCATATGAACATGAAACTATTAATACTAGTAAAAAATTTAAACTGATTATTCTTTTCATAAATATCATCTCTTATATTAAATCTAACTCAATTCTACTTTGCATTCTATATAATTATAAGATTAAATAGATAATCAAATTAATGGATCTAATAATTTTCTTATTAGTGACTAAGTCTTTAAAAAATTATTAATTAGGAGCAACTATGAAAATAGCAAAGACAAAAAATATCTTATTTGTATTGATTACTTTTTCTGTAAGCACTTTATTTGCATATGGACAAACTAAATTAGATGTTCCAGATATTGAATATGATACTTTCACTCTAAATAATGGATTAACAGTGGTTGTTCATGAAGACCGTAAGGTCCCTATGGTAGCTGTAAATGTTTGGTATCACGTTGGGTCAAAAAATGAAAAAGTTGGTAAAACAGGATTTGCTCATTTATTTGAACATTTAATGTTTAATGGAACAGAGAACTACAATGCCGAATATTTTGAACCATTTGAGAAAATAGGCGCTACCGATCAAAATGGAACTACTAATAATGATCGAACTAATTATTTTCAAAATGTTCCTACTAATGCCTTAGATTTAGCTTTGTGGATGGAATCAGAAAGAATGGGACATATTCTTAATGTTATAGATCAAGAAAAGCTAGATGAGCAAAGAGGTGTTGTTCAGAATGAAAAAAGGCAAGGTGAAAATCAACCATATGGACAAGTCTTCAATGCAATTGGAAAAGCAGTTTTTCCAAAGGGTCATCCATATTCATGGTCAGTTATAGGCTCAATGGAGGATCTTAATGCTGCTACTCTTGATGATGTAAAAGAATGGTTTGAAACTTATTATGGGCCTACAAATGCAGTTATAGCTTTAGCAGGTGATATAGATTTAGAAACAGCTAAAATTAAAGTTCAAGAATATTTTGGTGATATTCAGGCTGGCCCTCCGCTAACAAAACCAAAAAAATGGATTGCTAAAAGAACAGAGCAAACAAGAGAAGTTATGGAGGATAATGTTCCTCAAACCCGAATTTATAAAGTATGGAATGTTCCAGAAGATGGAACAGCTGAAGCTCAGGCTTTAGATTTAGCTTCTTCAACTTTAGCAGGAAGTAAAAATAGTCCTCTATACCAAGAACTAGTTTATAAAACAGGATTGGCTACCGGAGTCTCTGCTTTTTATTATGGTAGAGAGATAGCTGGGCTCTTTATAATTTCTGCAACTGTAGCGCCTGGGCAAGATGTTAACGAAGTGGAAAATGTTATTGATGCTACTTTGCAAAAATATTTAAAAACAGGACCTAATAGCAAACTTTTAAAAAATACTAAAACATCAACAATTGCAGGATTGACTAATGGTCTTCAAAGAATTGGTGGCTTTGGTGGTAAATCAGATATTCTAGCAACATATCAGACGCTATATGGTGATGCAGGAGCTTTTAAAAAGATATTAGCTATGTATTTAGATACATCTTCTAATGATGTTAAAAAAGCTGCCAATAAATGGTTAAGCTCTGGTGACTATGTCTTAACAATAGTACCTGCAGCAAAAACATCCGTTGTCGAATCGTTGGTAGATAGATCTAAAGGTATTCCATACCCAACAGAGAAGTTATCTTATTCTTTTCCAACAATAAAAAGTGCAATTCTTGAGAATGGATCAAAACTAGTTTTAGCAGAACGTAATGACTTACCCCTGGTTCAATTAGAGATAGTTTTTAATAATGGTTATGCTATTGAATCTGATAATGAACTTGGTCTTGTTAACTTTACTATGAGTATGGTCGATGAAGGAACTGATAAGTACAACTCTCTAGAGTTTGCTGAAATGCAAGAAAGTTTAGGTTCAGGAATTGGATTTGGATCATCTATAGATACCACCTATGCATCAATGTCGTCATTAAAGGTCAATTTAGAAAAGACCTTGGATTTATTTAAAGAGGGATTACTTAATCCAACATTCCCACAAGTGGAGTTAGATAAAGTTAAAAAGCGTTGGTTAGCTGGTATTGATCAAGAGCTAAATAGTCCAGCATCTATGGCTAATAGAGAGATAAGAACATTAGTTTATGGGTCCGGACATCCATATGCAAAAGCATCAAGTTCTGGTGTAAAAAATACTGTTGAAAATTTTACAAGAGAAGATCTCCAAGGTATGTATGCAAAACTTACAAATCCAAATGATGCAACTTTTATTGTAACTGGTGATATTAGCTTAGCTGATGCTACTGAGTTACTGAATAAAAAATTCTCAAATTGGAAATCTCCTGATAAAGCAATAGCACAAGTTGATTTATTCAACGTAAATGATCAGGCCTCTCCTAGAGTTTTCTTAATAGACAAACCTGGAGCAATTCAGTCATATATTCTTGCAGCTCAATTATTACCTCCAACCAATTCGGACGACGATATATTGATTGATTATATGAATTATGCAATTGCTGGAAGCTTCACTTCAAGATTAAATATGAATTTACGGGAAGATAAAAGTTGGTCATATGGTGTTAGAACATCAACTGGTTACTCTCAAGGACAAAGACTAATGAGGATGACAGCTCCTGTACAAACAGATAAGACTGCGCCAGCTATTACAGAAATACTTCGTGAATATAATGAGTACATAAATAGTTCACCAATAAATGAAGAAGAATTATCAAAAATTAAAAATGCTAGAACGCTGCGACTACCTGGTCAATATGAAACATTAGGTGCTCTTCTAGGCGGTATAGAAGATATTGTTAAATACAATAGAGACTTTGACTATCTTGATACAATTGCTGATAAAAGAAACTCTATAAAACTCGAAGATGTTCAATCAGCCACTACAAAATATCTTGATACTAATAAATGGACATGGGTAATTGTTGGTGATTTAAATGAAATTGAGAATCCAGTAAGAGATTTAAATATTGGTCCTGTTAAAGTTATTGAAAATTAATATATGACATATCCTTCAATTAGTAAAACTGCTCTTAATACCGTTATAAATGGTAATGCATATGATCCTTATTATTCATATAAGAGTCCTATCGATCTTTATGATATACATCAGTTTACAAATGGCCAGCCATTTGAAGCTTATGCTGATCTAAGAAAAAATAGCCCTATATATTTTCAAAATCCTCCTGAATGGGATATAGAGCCAGGTGCTTGGATGTTAACTTCATATAAGGATATTGTTGAAGTTTCATCAAACCCAAAAATCTTCTCCTCCCAGGCTGCAACTGGTAATTTAATTACTCTTGGAGATCCTGAAACTAGGCATCCAAAATTATGGCAGACATCTATTGATCATATGTTAAATCTAGATGGGTCTTTTCATCTGGATTTAAGAAGAGAACATATGCCTTTTTTTAAACCTGGCTATGTAGATGAGCTGCACAAAAAAGTTGAAATTAAAGTTAATGACTTGTTAGATGTAATTGCTAAGGTTGGTAAGTCAAATCTTGTTAAAGACTTATCTCAGCAAATTCCTATTTTTACTCTTTCTGAAGTTTTAGGTATCCCAGAAGAAGATAGGCATAAACTTGCAACATGGATGGAGTTTCTTGAATTAGCTCAATATTTAAGTGCTGAAAACTTAAAACAGCAAACAGGTAATGAAGAAGAGATGGAGGTTGATCCATCTATGATAGAGCTTTTTGAAAACATGGTTAATGAAATGTTTGAGTATGGCAAGTATATACTTCAAGAAAAACGTAATAATCCACAGAATGATCTTTTATCAGCTATAGCTAATGCTGAACTAGACGGTGCTAAGTTAAGTCAAGAGTACCTAGATGGCTCTTGGTTATTAATTATCTTTGCAGGTAATGATACAACTAGGAATTCCATAAGTGGTGCTATAAAGCTACTTACTGAATTCCCTGAACAGAAGAAGAAATTACTAGAAAATATAGATCTCCTTCCTAATTTTGCACAAGAAACTATTCGCATGGTATCTCCTGTTATTCATATGCGAAGAACAACAACTTGTGAAACAACTTTAGGTAATCAGAAATTAGGTAAAGGTGAAAAAGTTATTATGTGGTATGGGGCTGCTAACAGAGATCCTGCAATTTTTTCTAATCCAAATAACTTTGATATTGAGCGGGAAAATGCTGTAAAACACTTAGCATTTGGTATGGGTAGACATACCTGTATTGGTAAACCTATTGCTTTAATGCAATTAAAAGAGGTTTATAAGCAAATCCTTACACGATTTCCAGATATGCGCATGGATGGTGACTGGAAAGTTGCACCAAATAATTTTGTACATGCAATTCAAGAAATGCCAGTTAGTTTTACTCCAGAGAAATAATCTCACCAGGTTTTGGTATAAGAAAGAGGTCTTCAAGATTAAGTCTAACTAATTCTTTATTTAATCGAATTGGTGGATCTAGGACTGCCTCATCAGTCAACATAAAAGTTCCCCAATGCATCCCAATAGCCTTATTTGTTTTAAGATCTATTGCAGCCTGAATAGACTCTTCTGGATTGAGATGGCTATCCTTCATAAGAGATCTAGGCTCATAAGCACCAATAGGTATGAATGCAACATCAGGAGAACCAAGTTCATTGTGAATAGTAGCAAAATCATAGGTATAGCCTGTGTCACCTAAATGCAATAATTTACTTAAATTAGTTTCAAACCACCATCCTCCCCAAAGAGTTTCATTCTTATCAAAAGGTGTTCTTGATGACCAATGGTGAACTGGCACAAATGTAATGAGTGATTCTTTAATGGTTATTGTGTCCCACCAATTCATTTCTACAACATTTTTTACACCAGCAGATTTAAGCAATCTTCCAAGATTCATTGGAACAAGAAATAAAGTATCTTTATTTAATTTATATAGTTTTTTTAATGAAGGCAGATCCAGGTGATCATAGTGGGCATGACTAATGGTAACAACATCTATAGGGGGAAGCTTATCAATATTAATTCCTGGGGGTATTAAGCGTTTTGGACCGATAAAAGAAAATGGAGATGCCCTTTTGGAAAAAATAGGATCTGTAAGTATATTAATATTATTGTTATGGATTAAAAAACTTGCATGACCTATCCAGACAGCATATGAGTTTTCAGGTAAGTTCTTTGCATTATTAAATTCATTGCTTACTTCTATAGAGACTCTTTCAGGTCTATTGCCATTGAATCTCCATGCTAAAAAATCCTTGAATGTTGTGTCGTCACCATGAACATTATGATTATTTTTAAAGATCTCTTCTGAAAAAGTATTATTAATAAATAAACAAAGAATCAATATCGCTAAAGATTGAGATTTTAAATGTATTTTTTTAGACAGAATGAAGTTTTTGCTCAGGAATAGAATTTTTTATGTCTGTAATATTATTTTTGCCGTCAAAATACACCAAAGTTGGTTTATGTGTAGCAATCTCATTTACCTCTAGAGACGCATATGTGCAAATAATTAAAACATCATTAAGTGATACTTTATGAGCAGCAGCACCATTCACAGATATAGTCTTTGAATTTTTTTCAGCTAGGATTAAATAAGTTGAAAATCTTTCACCATTGGTAACATTGTAAATATCTACTTTTTGATACTCATGCATACCTGAAGCCTCTAAAAAATTTGAGTCAACTGCACAAGAGCCCTCATAATCTAACTCAACTTGAGTTACATTTACACGATGTAATTTAGCACTTAAAAATGTATGTTTCATAATAAAAAAAGAATTATGAATTAATTGATGATTAAACTCAAATTTTACTTAAACTTCATTAACTATAATATTGTCAATTAATCTTATCTGACCAAGATGGACAGCTATCGCAATAATAATAATGGAAGTTGAAGAGTTAATTTTTTTTAATGTTAAGCCATCAAGGAAATCTAGATAATCAATATCAAAACCAAGTTTTTCTAAGTTTTTTTTTGCTTCACTTGCAAGCAAATCTATTTTATCAAGTGAGAAATTTGTTCTTATTAGACATAACTCTTTAAATATATTAGCAGCAAGGTCTAATTCATGAGGATTTAATAAGTTATTTCGTGATGACAAAGCTAATCCAGATATATCTCTTGTAGTTGGAACTCCTTTGATTAATAAATTTGGGAAATGTTGAGTTGCATAATTTTTAATAAGGATAAATTGTTGATAGTCTTTTAGACCAAAAAATGCAATTTTAGGATCAATTATAGTGAATAATCTATTTACTATTGTCAGAACACCATCAAAGTGGCCAGGTCTAGACTTACCACACAAAACATTAGACTGTTCAGATGCCTGAATTGAATCAATATCGTTTAAAATTGTTTCATCTGGTATAAATCCAAGATCACAGCCAGCTTTTTCTAAAAGCTTAATATCTGCTTCAATTGATTTGGGGTAATTCATAAGGTCATTAGCATTGTTGAACTGTAAAGGATTGATAAATATAGAAACTACAACAAAACATGATTCTGATTTAGCTGCTTTAATTAAATTTAGATGGCCCTCATGCAAATTTCCCATTGTTGGTACGAAAGCAATATCGTTATGCTTTGAAAAATTATATTCAGGTGATGTAACTTGTATCAATCTTAAAAAAAAGTATGTTCCTTAGCAGGAAAAGTTCCAGATTTAACTGATGCATTATATAGCTCTATTGCCTCTTTAATAGAGTTAGCATCAGTCATAAAATCTTTAACAAATTTAGGAGGTTTTTCCAGACATGAAATACCAAGCAAGTCATGTATAACCATAATTTGTCCATCAGTTTTAGCTCCAGCACCTATGCCAATAACAGGAATATTTAACTCAGATGTAATAGATTCTGCTAAAGAATCTGGAACACATTCAAGCAAGAGCATGGCTGCTCCAGCAGCTTCCAATGCCTTAGCCTCTGCAATCATTAAATCATGCTTATCAGTATCTCTGCCTTGTACGAAATATCCACCGATTCTATTTATTGCCTGAGGTGTAAGGCCAATATGAGCACAAACTGGAATACCTCTTTCAGCTAGAGTAGAAGCCATTTTACATATCCACTCCCCACCTTCAATTTTTACTGAATGAGCACCACTTTGCATTAATCTTGTCGCGTTTTCAAAACCAAGGTCGTCAGTTGCGTAACTCATAAATGGCATATCTGCCATAATGTGAGACCCCTTATTTCCTTTTACAACACATTCAAGATGATAAATCAATTGATCCATAGTGACAGGCAAGGTGCTATCATGCCCTTGTATAACCATTCCTAAGCTGTCACCTACTAATATCACATCCACACCAGCATCGCTTATAACAGATGCCATCGTTGACTCATAAGCTGTTAAGCAGGTGAACTTTTTAGCATCCTTCTTTAATTTATTTAAGCTAGCTATAGTTATTAAAGGTTTATTATTTTGAGTAGACATGAATTATTTAGAAATTAAAGATTCTATCGATTTAATAATTTGTTTTGCTATTTTAAGTTTTGTGGTTTTCGAAAGTTTTATTACATCATCGTGAGTTATTAGATGCACTTCGTTATCATTTGAATCAAACCCAATAGTTTTATCAGATACGTCATTACATATAATCATATTCAAATTCTTTTTTAATAATTTAATCTTAGCATTTTCAATAACGTTATCAGTTTCTGCGCTAAAACCTATAACTATTTTATCCTTCATATGATCAGACGCATACTCCAATATATCTGGATTTTTTGTAAGTTTTAATGAAATTTCATCATCTTCATTTTTTTTAATTTTAGATGTATTGAAATCAATTGGTTTGAAGTCGGCAACTGCAGCACATCCAATAAATATATCTATTTTATTAATTAGGTTTTTTACTTCTAAAAGCATTTCATCAGCAGTATTTATATTAATTAAATTAACACCTTCAAAAGATTTTAAATTTACAGGTCCACTAATTAAGTAAACTTCTGCTCCAGCCAGATAGGCAATTTCAGCAAGAGCATAACCCATTTTTCCTGAGCTATTATTGGTTAGGTATCTTACTGGGTCTATTGGCTCAACTGTTGGCCCAGCTGTAATTAAAATTCTTTTTCCATTTAAAGATGAAGAAGAGAATGAATCAGCAATTGCTGATGCAATATCATATGGCTCAGACATTCTGCCCTCACCAATATCTCCACACGCTTGCTCACCACTATCTGGACCAATAAAATTAATATTTTTTATTTTAAGAGTATCAACATTCATTTGTGTTACTTTGTCTTGCCACATTTTTGTATTCATAGCTGGGGCTATAAATAATTCTGCATCAGAGGCTAATATTACAGCACTCATTAAATCATTAGCTCGACCTTGAGCAAGTCTAGCAATTGATTCAGCCGTACAAGGAGCTATTAAAATAACATCAGCCCATTTAGCTAGTTCAATATGGCTCATCCCGAGTTCGGCTTCTTCATCTAAAAGTGAATAATGAATTTGATTTCCAGAAACTGCTTGCAAGCTCAAAGATGCAACAAACTCTTTAGCTGATTCAGTCATGATGATTCTAACATCAGCTCTATTTTTCTTAAAAATTCTTGTTAATTCAGGTGTTTTGTATGCCGCAATTCCGCCTGTTATGCATAAGAGAATTTTTTTATTAGATAGTTGGATCATGGTTTAAATTCAATTTTTTGCGAGAGCTTTCTTAGAATCATGAAAAGGCTTTTCAACAATGATTGCAGATGAAATATTAGAACAATGATCTATCAAAACTTCATTTCCAATTATTGCATGTTCTATTGATATGATGGCAAGAGCTATATTTTGCTTTAATCTAGGTGAATATACTGCTGAGGTTATTTTTCCGATATGTTTTTCATTAATTTTAACATCCCAAAACCGAGTATTTGGTCCTTTAAGAGGTTCACTATTTATAATTAAGCCTACTTGTTTTCTTTTAATACCATTTTTTAGAATTTTTTTTAATGCAGTTTTTCCAATAAAATCAAAACCAGCATCTATATCAATAAATTTATCTAATCCAAGTTCAAATGGATTTGTATTTATATCCATATCTGCATGGTAGGAAAGCATAGCTCCTTCAATTCTTCGAATGGTTGATGTATGGCCTGGCTTCAAACCCATAACTTTTCCAGTTGACATTAGTGCTTCATATAAATCATCACCTTGACTTGAATCAAGAAGAAATATTTCATAACCAAGCTCACTTGACCAGCCAGTCCTTGAAATTATTAAATTTATATTTCCAAGCTTATATGGCTGAAACCAAAAATACTTTAAGTCGTTTATGCTATCACCAAAGAGACTAATCATAATATCTCGTGATTTAGGTCCTTGGAGTTGTAATGGCGATACGTCAGGTTCTGTAATTTCAACATCGTAATTAGAGTTTGCAGCAAGTCCCTGTGCCCAAAAAAGAATATCGCTATCAGCCAATGAGAACCAATAGCAATCCTCAGCTATTTTTAGCATTACAGGATCATTTAAAATGCCGCCACTTTCATTGACTAAAATTACATATTTACACTGACCAACTTTCATAGAAGATAAGTCGCGAGGTGACATCATTTGAACAAATTTAGATGCATCGGGGCCTTTTATTTGCACTTGCCTTTCAACAGCAACATCGCACAATATTGCTTCATTTATTAAATTCCAGAAATTCTCTTCTGGATCACCAAAATCACGAGGTATATACATATGATTATAAGTGGAGAAGCCTTGAGCTCCCCATCTAACAGTAGCATCAAAAAATGGACTCTTTCGTATTTGTGTACCGAAACCAAAATCTTGCAAGTTATTGATTGATTTATTCATTGTATAAATATATTTTTTAGGTACTAATTTTAGCCTAATACTAATATTTGAGCGATTAAATAATTATTCCTATAAATCTACTTATAACCCAGTAGAAACCCATTGAGCCAAGTAAGTAAGATGCCCCTATTGAAATATTTTTATAAAGTTTATATTTATTAGCAATCCATAAAATGCTACCAAATAGTGGTATTAACGCTAATTGGCCAGCTTCTATACCAATATTAAAAAATAACAATGATAAGAAGATTTGATCATTACTTATTCCAATATCGCTTAAAGCGCTTGCAAAACCCAAACCATGCAATAAGCCAAATCCGAATGCCATTAACCATGGAGTATTTGAGTATTTATTAGAGTTACTAACTTCAGTTGCTAGGTAAACTATAGTAAGTGCAATCAAGACTTCCACTGTTGCTTGAGGTAGTGATATTAAATTAAAAAAGGACAGGCCTAAGGTAATGCTATGAGCAATAGTAAATGCTGTAATTGTTTTAACTATATTTAATAGACCAGTAACAAGAAATAATAATCCAAATATAAATAAAATATGATCAATGCCGCTTAAAAGGTGATCTATCCCAAGTTTAAAATATGATGTAGGAAATGCTTGTTTTTCAAAGGGTATCTCAATCTTTGAATTTCTAAGATTCATAATACCTTCAAAAGTTGTATTATTTTTAAAGTTAATTGTTACTAGAGCATCAGTTAAAACACTTAAATGTATAACTTTTATAGTTTGGCCTTTGATTGAGGAGTTACAATTTAATGTAATCTTTTCAACTAAATATTTACCTTGGGGATATGGTGATAAAGGCTGTAATTGGCATGAATCTGAAAATATTAATTCCGCCCTTTTGCCAATGTTCTTTATTGGATATAACCAAGTTGCTTCATATATAAAATTAGTTGAATCTGATTCTTCTACTACCAAATGAGCTGGATTAAATTCATGTGCGCTTATATTAATAGTGAATATAAAAAAGAGAACAGATAAAATCTTATTCATTAATATTGAAGATTTGGATTTACAAAAATTTTATATTCTAATTTAACTGAATTTATATACTCTCTTATTGCGGTATCTTTTTTCTCAGCTAATAAATCTATTTCAATTTGATTCAATACTTCTGTTATTACTGGATAATATCCAAGAGTAGATGCATTAACTTTAATAATATGATGACCAAATGAGGATTTAAATGGCCCTATCCATTCGTTCATAGTCATGTCATCACTAAAATTTTGACTAAAGAGTTTTCCAAAATTTCTACTTATTTCATCATTATTTTTATTTACAAAATTCTTTCCAAGGAAAAATGGATCAGATTCAATATTGATGGGGTTATTTAAAATTTCATTTAAACCATTAGTAGCTCGAATTAATGAATTGTTTTCTGCAGTAAAGAAATAATGTGTAAAGGTATATGTCGGTTCAACATAATACCTATCTTTATTATTATCATAAAATTGTAATAAATCTTTATTGGATGGCTTATCTATTAAAGTTTCTTGTTTTAAAAATGAAATCTTTTGAGCTAATCTTCGTTTTATAATTCTATCTTCTTGATCTAAACCTAATAACAAAGCCTCTCTGTAAAGAATTTCCTCTTCAATTAAATTATTAATTATTCTTGTTATTTCGTCTTCTGTTGGTTTCCTTCCAACTTGCGATTCCCATGCGCTTACTAAACTAAGAACCTCTTGATCAGAAATATATATCTGTTTAGGATTTTCTTTAGGATTTAACCCTATATCAACAAGATAGATAAAGAAACCTATAATAAAAAATAGAAATATTTTTGTTTTCAATTTTTAAGTTTATTTAAATTTTAATCATCAATGGCAACTGTTCCGCCTAATGGAATAATTGTTAATTCATTAATAGCAGGAACATACCATATAGGAGACGACCATGCTCGCTCTTGAATAGTTTGATGTAAATCTTCTCTTGGTGTATTACCACTTTTGATTGCATCCCATGTTGACCATCTGCAAGTTGGATTTTCAAGTACTCTTGCATAGTAAAATGATTTAACAGTTGGATCGAATTCTGGATCAACCCATATAGATTTTAATTCTGTTGCTCCTGCATTTTGAGAAATTGAACAATCATTAATATTAACTCTTGCGCCATTATCAGGACATCTATTTGTTGCAGGATCAACACTCATACCATTAGAACAAGCAACATCAAAAACTTTTTCATGCGGAGTGCCGCTCTGCATATCAATCCAACCTTTTATTATTTGGATACGCTGTAAAGGTGCTCCATTTTTATCTGCTTGTGCCCAAACAAGAAAATCGGGAGTTGTCGTTTCTTTATTCATAAGATCAGATCCCATTGTTACACCTTTTTTATAGGCTTGACTTACTAAACTGTCTGAATCTAAGTCTATTGTTTTTAGGTCATAACCGGCAAAAAATCGAACTGCAATACGAGTTCCGGTTGTTGCAAATGTCTCTTTTCTTTTAAATGCATTAAAAATTGATTCTCTAGTATTTTCTTCTGCCCATGCTACCGCTAACCCTGATGCACCCCATTGCGTGAAACCAGTATTAGCAAATGTTCCTGCTTCTAGTTCAATTAATGCATTAGGTTGATTGAATGCAGTCATATAATCTTTAAGAAGCTGTTCCTGTTCTGGGTCTACGGGAACACTACCTCTATTAACACCATCACCATCAAGTAATCCAATTTTAGACCAATAATTTGATTCATCAAAAGAGCCTGCACCAGTATGGGTATCGCTTGAACCAATTAAACCGAACTTATAGGGATTTCCTTGAGTAGTCCAATCAAGAGTTAAGCCATTTAAATAAGCTTCTCTGACATAACTTCCTGATGGCTTACTGTAAGTTGGTGGTCTACTTCCTACCCTTTTATCCATTATTTCAAAATCAGCCCAGTCATCATCAGGAGATAATAACGGGTGTGTATCTGATGTTCCTTTAACTTGTGTTATTTCAACTAAAGGCTCATTTCTCATTCGTTGTTCAGCATATTTTCGGTTTATTGCATTACCTTTAAAAGTTTCCATTTCAAACATCTGTCCATTTGAACCATTGCTATTATGTGGCATGGATACAGTATCTATTCCTTTTTCCCTTAATCCATCCTGCCAATTCCATAAATCTTCTGGATTTATTGAATCTATTCGAGTCCAAGGCCTTATAGGTGCTTTTGATGAATTAAAAATAACGTTTCTATGTAGATTTCCACCCTCAGTATCAGTTGAGGTAGTAAATTCATACCCAATAAATGTAGTAAAGTGCCCCGGATCATTATGTTCATTTGCTGATCTTGCAACATCTGCCCAAGCTGATTTATGAATATTATATTCAAATGATTCAAGAGCTAATTGAGTATTGTTTGTAAACCAAGCTTTCAACAACCTAGGGTGCCACCATGGTAAAGGTTTAGCAATTGCTGCACCAAGAACATTACTAAATATATTTGAACGTTGACCAGCTGACTCAACAACAAGATTTTCAGGAGC
>CEOP01015727.1_pt1 | contig 15628 bp, 16 predicted proteins | sample 361301 | NCBI WGS metagenome assembly CEOP01 (sample SAMEA2619548, study PRJEB7988) | marine metagenome | biome: marine biome (ENVO:00000447); feature: deep chlorophyll maximum layer (ENVO:xxxxxxxx); material: "saline water (ENVO:00002010), including plankton (ENVO:xxxxxxxx)" | depth 55 m
TGATCGTTTAGCTATAAGAAGAGAAGGAACAACTTTAGGAGGAGAAACCTTTCATCGCGACACGTGTTCCATTCAAGACAGTGCAGATCAGATTTACGGAGGATGGATTAATTTAGATTCAGAAGAAACTCAATATTTTTCTTGCGTCCCTGGTACTCATCTATGTAAAGGTAGAGGAGGATTTGAGAAAATAGAAGGAAAATATAAAGATACTAAAGTTAAAATAGCAGTTAAACCTAAGAATATTATTATATTTAATCAAAATATAATTCATGAAATATTTAGTCAAAAGATTAAGAAAACTAATAGTAGATTGTATCTGGGTTGGAGACACACATACTCAGATGTTCCGCTTTTGAATGATTCAAAAGACCCTCAGAAGAATATAAATGTAATTTTAAGGGACCAGATTGTACCTGTTTTACCAAGTGGAGACATTCCGTATATGTACTCTAAACAGCATCCGGGTTTACATAGACATATGGTCATTCAATTAACTAAAGAGATTAAAGATTTTTATAAAGTTAAAAATGATAAGTATGAAGACGGAAGTGTTATAGCTAGAAGCCTTGTGTATCCGATTGAAAAAATAGAAATACCAGATGTTTATAAAAGTATATATTACCCAACTAAACTTTAAATGTTTTTAAGATTCTTTTCTCAGAAATCTACCTTCAATGTAATTTAATTAGATTTCGTCATCTCGAATCTGAATGAAATTGTAATTTACTTACATTTTTTTACAAGAGCCTCAACCAAAACGAGACTCTTCTTCTCTAGCTGGTCATCCAAATTTCATACTTTTCTTCATTTTCATTTTATTTAATTCATTCATTAACCGAGTATAACTTTTGTAAATGTATCCCCGTCTTTTAGATTTATACATAAGTTTAATACCCCTTTTCTTTGCTCTAATTTGCAAACTCTTAAATAAATTTGCTTTCTTTTCCATTTCTTTGCGTGTTAAATTTAGTCTTTTACCCCTAGAGCTTATTTTTGTTACATTTATACCAACCGAATGTAATTTAGTTTTAAGTTCTTGGTTAGACATACTGCTTAATTTATTAGTTTTTCTTCCAAATCCTGTCCGTCGCATATCTAATAAGCTATAAGCAGTTTTCGCCTCTGCGTCTCTACGCATGCGTTTTTTACTCTCGACATTATAAGCTTTTTTAGAATAACCAGTTAGAGTCAAGGCTCCAACCATATCTTCTCTTAAATATATACTCATACCGGTAGCCAAAGAGTTTGAACCTTTATCCCCGGTTTCTCCTACAACAAATCTAGAAAAAATACTTCCCATCTCATAACATATTATATCAAATGAAATAAATGCTGTTATACTATTTACAAGATATGGATTTATACCTCTAAAATCTTCGCACTTATTTTCTAGACATAAAAATGTCATCAGTTGCAAAAAGTCTCCCATAGTTTTAAACATACTTAAATTATATAATTTCTGCATAACTAGTCCTCCATCCGCTTTTTCGGCGGCGGTTGAAGGATTATATTTAGAAATCATTTCTAAAGCAAGTGAACCAACACTGTTATTTTTTTGTCTACCAACTGAGTCATTTGTTCTAGAGATTGGTGTTTGGGCAAAAGTCTGGTTAAAATATTTATTAATAGATAATTTTACTGTTTCATTTCCTTGGCTTCCAAATAATTGTAAAGTACAGTTAATTATTGGCGAGTCTCCTATTCTAATATCATAATTTAATATACTATCATTACTTTTTAATGTTAAACCCTGGTCATTAAAAAACTTAGTTAATTGATCTATATTGGAAGGATCATAAAAAGTACTGAGATCTTCTATTAATCTTATGTTTGGGACATTTGGACATTCACTCTTAAATTTTCTATAATTTGCTAATACACCTGAATAAATCGGAAGCAGATTCATTGGATTAGAAGTTGCATCTATTTTTAAATTATAACTAGGATTAATAATCGGTTGTTTTGTTATAGATTCTTGAATTCTTGTTAGTATATCTAACATTCTAAAAAAAGACGCATCGTCGGCACAATCTCCTTCTGATACAGAAGATAGAGATATTTTCTTTAAGTTCATTATACTAAGAATGGCGGACACTACTTCTTTAGCGGATGCGTCACCTCTAATAAATGAATCCGATGCTTCTGGGTTTTCATATGTTAATTTCTTTTTTACTTTAAAAACATTACTATTATTTAATTGTTTATCACATTCTGCTTTCATACCCGGATTTATATTATTTAAATCCTTTATCAAATAATACATCGTAGTTCTTAAGAAAAATTTCTTCTGCTCTGCTGCCGCCGCGCCATCAAATGCCCTATCTCCAAGAAAATCATGTACGGCATCACATGCTAAAATAATTCTTATAAACGCTGTAAAAACTTGAATTTCTGTAAAACCCGGACTAAATGGCAAACTTAATCCGTTGGTTGTAAATGTGTCGTATAAGTCTATTTTCATTTCTTAATGAATACATTATATTTTAATTAATTTCATAATTCCAATCAAGGTAGTATCTTAATTGCCCGGGTGTATTAAGGTCTGTATATTTAAAAAATACATACGCAGAGTCCGTTAACTGTTTAAGTTCCTGTTTAAACTCTTTTAGAGTAGAATTATACATAATGTAATGTGGATTCTCTACAATTATCTTGCAATTGAATACTCTTTTAGAGTGTAATAATTCAAATAAAGCAATGTACATGGGTCCTTTATTACATTTTACATTTTCAGGAAAGTACCCTAAGTAAAAAAAGTTAGCATTAGTATATATATTCGACATTCCTCTCATATTAAAGTAATCCATGTAATAATGTTCATCGAAATCCGGTGTATCATCTGCTGAGATGTACATTAACCAATTGTAAGTCCAACTGCCAGCGTTTAAATTGGTTAAAAGTTTTAATGACCCCCCCGAAGGAGGTTCTAAAGAATGTATTAAACTTGATTCTTCTAGAAACGGGGAACTTCTTGTGTAAACACAAGGGCGATAAACATTTTTGTAAAAAGGTGCGATAAAAGAAAACAATAAACTCAATAAAGATATCATAATATTATTATTATACTATAAAAATTGTTTTTAAATTCATATAACTATAACTATAACTATTCAGACTCTTTTTCTAGAATTGAGACTACCTTGTTAATAGTTGGAATACATACGTTTACTACGCTGGATATCTTAGCCTTTGATGGCTGTTTTAAATTAAGAATATTTTTAATCACGTAAAACAGAACCCCAGCTGTTATCGACTTAGGTGTAACAGAATCTAATTTATCTAAACATTCCGTGTATATTTCGTTGCAAATGTGAACTGTTTTGAAAGGTAATTCTAGAATATTACAAAATTTAACAAATGTATCATTTTCTTTTATGTCTATCTTTTGTTTACCCAAATTACAATATAATTTGTGTTCTTGCATTATCTGTATATATATTTTTTCTCCCTTAAGGAATCCTTTTTGGTTCCCATCTGTTGCTTCTATTAGTTTTTGCCTATCACATGGCATGTTATTATATATACATGCGTAATACAGGCATGCAGAAATTAAACCATTTCTAACAGATGCCCTTGTAAGTTTACCAGATTCCATACAAAAGTGCCACATATCCTTTGTAGTTGGTAGCACACATTCATGAATTGATAATAATACACAGTAATGTTGAAATTTTTCTGAAATTTTCCAAAATGTTTTTTGTTTATGACTAAAAACCTGCTGTAAATGCAAACGCATGACAAAACTGTTTTTATTAAATCCGGGGACTGAACCCGATTTATCATAAGGATTATCAGAAACGTATAAATCCGCCCTTTGTATACTCACTGAGTACACTCCTTCATCAGATTTATAATTATTCCACTCACATGATTCAAATATCTTATTGGATATCACTTCTCCACAATCAAGACAAACTTCGTTGCCTTCTTTTTGATTATACTGTTTATTTAAATGGCGGCATTCGCAATGGTTTTTTTTAATAAAAACTTCAGATGATAAGATATATTCAAGATCGTCCCATATAATAGATTCGTCAATAATTTCTTTTACCTTTAATGCCATTTACAGTACAATTCACACTCAACATAATTCAAAATATCTTAATAATAATATAAAAACGTAATATTTGCGCATTTTTACACATTTTAAAATAATACAATAAATCTAAATGGCAGATATAACTATATTAGAGCGCGACGCCTTTAATATTAAATTAAATACAGATACATGTGTATTTAATGTAAATTTAATAGCAGACGTAGAGTATAACGATGAAGGATTTCAAGAATTTTTAGAATATTTTAAATCCGGGTGGATATACATCAGAGACAATTCTTTAGTTTATTATTTGTTTATAAATCTTGGAACATGTAAAAAAGATCATGAATTGCCTCTATCTGCGTATATAAAATTAATTAAGACGATAACAGACCTTAATGAAATAATTATAAATCATTGCAACTGTGTGTGTATATTAACAGAGGGGTCTGAAAAATGGGAAAACGCATATAAGTTAATAACAAAATTGTGGAACCCACCCGAACAGAGACCGTTAAAGTTTACTCGAAATGAAAAAGATGTAGACATTTTCTTTAAAACAAATAAATTGATAAAATAATTACTAAAAAATAATATCACTAAAAAATAATATCACCAAGTAATTACTACATTAGAAATATTGTATTTATGAAGATTGTTACTTGGAATGTTAATGGAATTCGTTCGAGGATATTCAATGATCAAATAAGTTCTAAGCTTAAGAAAAATCAAGAAATTGTACCAGACGAATCTAGTCCAGTGTATAAACTCATTTCTGAATTTTCCCCAGATGTTTTATGTATACAAGAAACAAGATGCAGCATAGAAAATTCAAAAAGGATAAGTATACCCGGTTATTGTTCATTTTTCAATGAGTCTAAATTACAAGGGGCCAGGGGAGCGGATAGATACTCGGGTACGGCAGTTTTTTATAAAGAAAAATTGAATGTTATAGATATTTTTACAGACTTACCTGGCTACGAAGACCAAGAAGGAAGAATAATAAGAGTCGTATTCGAAAATTTTATACTTGTAACTGTTTATGCTCCAAATAGTGGTACAAATTTTGACAATAAAATTTATTTTATGGATGCGATGATAGACTATCTTAATAATATAACAGAACCTGTTGTATTTTGCGGAGATCTGAATATAGCAATTTCTACTCACTTTGATAGATCAAAGGTACAAGAGTGTCCTGGTATTTATTCTCACGAGATTGACTTTTATAATAACTTACAGCATATAGGTTACGCCGATAGTATTAAAAACGATGATATTGTTTATACATGGTGGGACCCTAGGCAACGTAAAGAAGACGGGATGGCTATAACAAGAAACCGTAATAAAGGATGGCGACTTGATTATTTCTTTACTAAGAATTTCGAATGTAATCAAATTGCCAGTAAATGTCTTAAATATATAGGTGAAAATACACAGTATATTCCTTTAGCGAGCGACCACGCTCCGGTAATTTTAGAGATTACAAATTAGTTTTAACGATTTCCAAAAACCATCTCTACGCCCTTTGCTACAGGGTTCTTGTTCATAATTGAAACAGCCTTAGACTTTACGGTACCTCCATATCTATTATAACTTTGCATTAAAACATAAACCGTGCATACAATCGCGACGCAGAGATTTATCCACCAGGAAATGTTCAAAGCAACGCCGCCACAGTCTTTGGTTTCACAGCAACCACCCCCTTCCTTAGCATTGGCAAGTTCATTTAAGGTACCGAAAGTAATCCAAGAGATTATAGCTATAACTAACGCAATTAAGAAATTCATTTTTAATTTAATACAAATATTTTAATTTAACGTAAATTAAAAATGAATTTTTTGTCTCCTAGGAGATATGGTAGTTAATTCATTTGAAGGTCGTTTCATTTGAAGGTCATTGTATGTCGTTTAGCCAGAAATTTCTAACTGTGTATTCGGAAATCCTTGTATACATTTCTTGTAAGTCTTTTTGTTTCTTTGTTAATTTTTCAATTGTATCTTCACTAAATGTATGAATCTTCATGTCTGTCAAGAATGTATAACTATTTTCTATCTTAATGTAATCTTTATCTTCGAGTTGTTTATTAATGTACTCTAACCTCTGTCGAAATACTTTTATTTTTTCATCCATGACATCATTTACAAAATTAATCTTTGCTGTAATTAAATTTAATTCATGTGACAACTTTTTAATTAAATTGGTTTGTCTTTTAATGTAGTATTCATTTCTGATTCTCCAAAAATGATAAATTATTTCTTCAGGACTTTCCATTTTAACTATTTCGTTGTTTTCATTAAATACATACATATTCTTAGCTGAAATGTGACTGACTAATTTTAGTTTCTTTTCAATTTCGTGATTATCTCTCCATTCGTATACAGTTTCTAGAGGCATTTTAATTTCAAAGTGAACAGAGGTCTCTGTAGACATATTTTTGTAACCATAAATTGTGTTTTCAGTTTCAAGTTTATCAAGAAAGGTTTTATAGTCTTCAGTCCACGTTCCAATTGGGAGTTCTGTTACACTGATAACATTTGCTTTAATTGTGTAATTTCCATGCGAAGTCCATTTATTTTCTTCTACTTTTTTAATCTGACCAGTGAAACCCTTGTACCAAGGTGTAAGTTCTGCGATGTCTGAATCCTCGTCTTCTACGAGTCTCAGAAGTCGGTCTTTTATATCATCTGGGTTAAAACACGGAATGTCTGTAGAGAATCCCGTTCCAATACCACATGCTCCGTTTATTAAGATAAGAGGCAACGTGGGAACATAAAACTTTGGTTCAATTGATTGTCCATCGTCGTCGAGATAATGCAGTAGGTCAAAGTCGTCTTCATTGAAAAGTTCTTTGAAGTTTTTAGAAAGATGTGTAAAGATATACCTAGGACTAGAAGCGTCCTTACCACCGAGCAATCTAGTTCCAAATTGCCCAACTGGTTCAAGAAGATTCATATTATTCGAACCAGTGAATGTATGTGCGAGATTTATAATCGTGTCTTGAAGACTTGCTTCTCCGTGATGGTAACAAGAGTGCTCGGAGACATACCCCGCGAGTTGAGACACTTTAATTTCTGAATAGAGTTTTCTCTTAATACAAGAAAAGATTATCTTTCTCTGAGAAGGCTTAAATCCGTCTACAACACTTGGGATAGATCTTACGTTGTCTGCTATAGAAAATAATACCAGTTCTTTATTGATAAGATCTTTGATAGTTACTTTTTTATTATTGTAATCAAGAGTCTCTGGGCTCTTGATATTACTAAGAATCCATCTCTTTCTAGCATCCGCTTCGGTCTTTGTGAAAGCTAGATTAAGATACTGTTCATCCTCTTTCGACTCGTTTTTATAATTTAACGTTTTCATATCTCTAAAGTATTCTTTAGCCTCGGTTGACGTGCTCGTACCAAGACCCTTATAATACTTTATTTTGAAGCCTGATATATTATTTGCTTCTTTGTATTTTTTATAGTCATCTATGTTATAAAACGGAATGACCTGTGATTTTTTAGTTAATTTGATAACAGGTGTTACTAATGATGAAATAAAGTCTGTCTTTAGTAGTTCTGGCCAACCATTTCCGATGAAATTCACAATAAGACTTTTGATGTGAAATCCATCCGTGTCTGCATCAGTCATTACCATAATTCTTCCGTATCTTAATTCAGAAACAGATGAATACTTCTTAGAACTTTGAAGGCCAAGAATCTGTTTGATATTGTTAATTTCTTCGTTTTTTGATAATTGCGAATAACTAGCAGTACGCGTGTTCAGAAGTTTACCACGCAACGGGAAAACGCCGTATGTATCGCGTCCAACTACAGAAAGACCTGATATAGCCGTAGCCTTCGCCGAATCTCCCTCTGTGAAAATAATGGTGCAAAACCTAGAGTCTTTTGTACCAGCCTTGTTTGCATCATCTAGTTTCGGAATAATGACTCTACTGGTTTTCTTACCGTCTGTCTTTTGTAGAGACTTCTTTTCTTTTGCATTTGCAATAATTAGAACATTTTCTATGATACCCATTTTAGAAATTTGGGTAATAAAATCATCAGGAGGAGAAAATCTACTACCAAAATCTGAAATCTTAGTGATATTCTTTTCTTTTGTCTGGGAAGAATAAGTCGCGTTTTCGATAAGACAATTTATAAAGACAAAAAGATTATCTTTGATGTACTGTTGTTTAATTGTTAAATTTTTGTGTTTTTCTTGAATAATTTCTGTAACCTTTTTAATTATTGGATTAACAACGTGATCGACGTGTGATCCACCGTCTGTTGTACTGATTCCGTTTACAAATGAGATACATCGAAATCCAGACTCAGACGGTGCTATACCCACTTGCCAGCGCCCAGTTTCTTGAATAACCCTCGGACACGTTTTCTTAGGACCGATGTAAGCTGAAATGTACTCAGAAAAATCTTTAATTGTTAACTTTTTTTCATTAAAATAAACAGAAACGTCTTTATTTGTAATTGCGCAAATGTCAAATACCCTCTTTGTTAATACTTCAAGAGTGTTATCTGTTATACCCGATGTTCCAAATTTTGAAAAGTCTGGTTTAAAAGTTATTTTGGTATAATCTCCTTTCGCATTAGTAATCTTTGGTTTATTTATCTTGCTTAGATTTTTTTCGAATTTTTGAGTATATTTCTTTCCGTCTTTTGCAGTTTCAATAATAAAATACTCTGAAAAAATAGCAGTCAATTTGGCGCCAAGACCATTAAGACCACCTGTTGTTCTTTTTTGCGTGTCATCGTGATTACTCGTGGTGAGAAGATTGGCGAAGATTAATTCAGGAATGTGAATTTTGTACTCCGGGTGAATCTCGGTGGGAATGCCAGAATCGTTAAATACCGAAATTTCGTCATTTTCTATTTTAACTTTGATACACTTAACAGCTTTATTTCTTTGAACTTCGTCCGCTGCATTAACCAAAATTTCGTCGAAAATTTTAAAGATTCCAGGGTTCCATTTACAAGATTTAAGCACGGCCTTATTATCTTCTATAATCCAGCAATCACCGGTCGTACATTTTGTATCACCGACGTACATACCGGGTCTTGCTATGACATGTTCAATCTGTGTATATTTTTTATATATGTCCGTCATAATAACTGATTATAAAATGAACTAAATTTTTAAACCAGTTATTTTTTTGCAAATTTTCGGCTAAATCTAATTATTTTCTTTCATACTATTAATTATTTCATTAATTTGTTCAATAGTCTTAACCCCTTGGAATCTGTGTGTATTGTCTTTATACTTTATTATAGTATCTGGAATAGAGTAAATTTTATTGTCCATGAAAAAAGACCCAAATTCTTCATTGTCTATAGATATATGATACAGAAGACTATTGTCCACATTTACGAGTATTTTTTCAAGTTCTATACAAGGAATACACCATTCTGCGCCAAACTTGAAAAATATAACCTTTTCGCCAAAATCTATGTCGTTTATTGCTGTATAATTTTTAAGATCTTTAATAGCGACACCCATTGTAATGTATAATGTACAATAATTTATTTTTTTAAGTTTGTATTTTTAAATTTAAATTAGATATATATAATTAAAAATATGACTGCGACGTTTCTAGATTTTTACACATTTGATCTTACAACATTAGTTATAATATTGCTAGTTGCCTCCGGGGTTTTTATGTTGATCAATTACAACGACGATAAAAAAGATGAAAACTATATATTTAATTTGGGTTTGGCGATATGTATTGGTATATTTGGTAGCATAGTTTATTCTTATGCAACTTTAGAGTCAGACGAAATAATGACGTCTAATTATTGGGAGTAAATTAGATTTTAAAATAATTTTTACATATTATTACAACAAATGTCTATTAGTCTATCAAAATTTAATCCTAGAAAAATAGAAGAGCGACGCACAACTGGGTCAGGACCTGCTACGTGCGTTTTTATCGGCAAAAGAGGTACCGGTAAAAGTACTTTAGTTGCGGATATACTTTATTACATGCGTAAAATCAACGCAGGCGTTGCTATATCTGCGACAGAGGATGGAAATGCTTATTATTCTAGTTTTATACCCGATATCTTAATTCATTCCGAATATAAACCAGAAATAATTCAACAAGTTATAACTCGCCAAAAAAAAGTAATAAACAGCAAAAATAAAGACTTAGAAGGAGACGTGTTTGTGCTATTGGATGACTGTATGTACGATAAACGTATGATAAGAGATACTAATATCAGAGGTATATTCATGAATGGACGTCATTGGCGTATTACATTTATGTTAACTATGCAATATTGTATGGATTTACCACCCGATCTACGCGCAAATATAGACTACGTGTTTATTCTTCGAGAAAATATTATACAGAATCAAGAAAAACTTTATAAGAATTTTTTTGGTATATTTCCACATTTCAGTGTTTTTCAAGATGTATTAAATAGTTGCACCGAAGGTTACGACTGTTTAGTTCTTGATAACACATCTAAAAGTAATAATGTTCAAGATTGTGTTTTTTGGTATAGAGCAAAACCCAATAGAAATTTTAGAATTGGTTCAAAAGAACTTTGGAAATACTGCCAAAAAAATTATGACGAAAAGAAAGCCAAATCTGTACAAGAGTATGACGAGAAAAAACTTAAGAAAAAAAATACTCCAACTGTAACCGTTAAAAAACTAAAAAAATAATATTGGATTTTCTTCTTTATTTATATACATATTCTTCAATGTATAATAAGTACCACGATGGTTTTTCTTCTTTGGGAAAGCAGTTCTTCTTTTAAATTTTTTAAAATAATATAATTTTTTAATTTGGTCATATGTAACTCTTTTTGTTATATTATAGAATAATTTGTCAACCGAACAGTTTTTGATATTATCATAAAGTGTTCGATTTTTAATTATAACATGCAAAGTGTCAGCGTCGTCCATTACATTACATTACATTACTATAATTTATTTCTTTAATATAATTAGTTCCCATATTAAAACATAAATTATAATAATGTATTTATTCTTTATTTTTACACCTTTGGAAATTTAAAACGCCGACTAAAAATTAATATATATATATATATATAATGTTTGAATATATTTTCACAATTGGTTGTTTTGATAAATTACATAAGGGTCATATAAAATTATTAGAAGGTATGCAAAAACAGACTGAAAAAATTATTGTAGGATTACATGATAATAATAGTATTAAAAAACTAAAAAATATTTCTGATATTGATTCTTATGATAATCGTAAAAAAAATTTAGAAAAATATGCATATGATGTATTCAAGATAGATGATGTAGATCCAACAAAAACTATACAAGAATATATATCAAGTTTATTTACGAATTTATTAAATTATAATGAATTACAACCAATAACAATTGGTTCTTCACAAACCAATAGTAAAGTAATAAATAACGATTATATTGGAGAATTATTTTTTATTCATGATTATAAAGATACATTTAAATATTCTTGTAAAGATAATAAAATAACTGTTACTAGAACAGATAATACTTGTGGATGGGGTCAAAATTTAATAGGATATAACAAAAACTGGTGTTTTATTAGAGCAGATGATAACAAAAATTTTCCGGCTATTGATTATATTAAAAGCATTATGCCTATAAAATATTTACCGTATTCAAACGAAATATCGGCGACTAAATTAAGAGATTTTAAAAATAATAAAGTTGGTGTAATGAACTATCTTTTACATAAGGTAGTTGATATTATGGATGAAAATAATATACCTTATTATTTAGATTGTGGGACATTATTAGGTTGTATAAGAGAAAATGGATTAATGGAGAAGGATACCGATATTGATGTAACAATACACTTATCAAATTGGGATAAATTAAAATCTATTGATTTTAATAAATATGGATTAAAACGAACAAGAACATTAGATGGTTTTCCCAAAAAGGAAGATGGTAATATGATTAGTATTAAAACAGAATATAGTAATTTGTATTGTGATATATATACAAATCCAGCATTTCCACAATTAGATAAAAAAATTTTAAACGGAAAAAGTTACAACATACCACTAAATAGCGAATTATATTTAACACAATTATATGGTAACTGGAAAAAACCATCCAATAAACATGCAACAACGAAATACCATAGAGGAAATGGATTAGTTAATTCAAAATATTTTAAATATTGGGATAAAGATTTTGAAATTTTTAAATGTAATATGTAATTATATGGCTAAACATAAAAATGAAGACTATAAGGTTTCGGCAGTTCAATATTATTTAACTAAAAATAAAAATCAACTACAAACTTGTGAGATATTTAAATGTCATCCAAGAAGTCTAATGCGTTGGGTAGATAAGTATAACAAAAATAAAAACATAACACGCAAAAGGAAAACATCAAAAGCATACAAAGTTAAAAAAGAGCAAGTAGATTCTATTCTAAAAACTTTACAAAATGACAAGACAATTACGATGAATGATATACTTCAAAAGGTTAAAGAAAAGTATTCAGACTTTGATATTACAAGGAGACATATTAATAATATTGTTAGGGATAATAATATTACATTAAAATTAACGAGATTTAGACATGAACCTACAAAACGATTTGGTAAAGATATTAACATAAATAAAAATATTAAATTATTCTACGAAAAAGTAAAACAATATAAAATAGATGATATAATTTGTATTGATGAAACAAGCATAAAATCATTACAAAAGCGAAAATTCTGTTATAGTAGAAAGGGTATGAGATGTGTTGTAAAAACACATTCACAAGAAGTATTTAAGAAATATACTGGGATTTTTGCTATATCAACCAAAGGTGTATTAGGATGGGAATTATATGATAAAGGAGGAATTAATAGTGAAAGATTGTATGATTTTTTACAACAACATATAACAAGTAAATACAAAAATAAACTTATCATTATGGATAATGCGAGTAGTCATAGAAATAAAAAAATAAAAGATTTGGTAAATAAATACAATGAAATTCTATATTCAGTTCCTTATCAACATTTTACAAATGCGATAGAAAATTGGTTTAGTGTTCTAAAATCTAAATTACAAAAGAAACAGGGATTAACCTATAATCATTTACAAACCAATATAGCAAATGTTTTGCGTGATATACAATTAACAACATTTAAGAATATATTTAAGGGAGTTTATGAGCGTCCAAAACAATATAAACCAAAAAATAAGACAAGAAAAATAAAGAAAAACTATCTATAAAGTCAGCGTTTTAAATTTCCAAAGGTGTAAACATTTGTTTTCTTTTTGAAAATTTTTGTTTTGCTTCTGTGTGGGATATAAAATATCTTTATACATTTCTAACTTAAAGTTACTTTTTATATAAAAATAACGTCTAAATGGATAAAATTAATAAACTCCTTGAAATACCACAGTACGAACAAAGATCGGACATGTGGTTTAAACAGCGTGAAAATAAATTAACAAGCTCTGACGCAGGAACGGTTTTGGGTATAAATCCTTATCAGAAACCTCATGAAGTTTTATTTAAGAAATGTGGCCACGACCCAAAACCTTTTGTTGGAAATATAGCCACGCGTCATGGGCAAAAATACGAGGACGAAGCAATTGAAAAATATTGCGAGTTAACAGGACAAATTAATTATAATTTTGGACTCATTGCACACGAAGATGTATATAAAACGTCTGATTATTATTGGCTGGCTGGTTCTCCAGATGGTATATCTATTTCAAAAACCGACCAACAAGCAGAACCGGTGCTTCTTGAAGTTAAATGTCCTTATAAACGTAAGATAGTATTTGGTAAAATCCCAGAATATTATTTACCTCAGGTACAGTTGAATTTGTTTATATGTGATCTTAAAGTAGCAGATTTTATAGAATATCTCCCACCAGATACAATGAATATCGTAAGAGTTTATAGAGATACGCGTTGGCTTAATAAAAATTTACCGATTCTTGAATCTTTTTGGAAAGACATAGAATATTATCGTAAGAACGACATTAATACTCATCCAAAATTTCCTAAACAAAAAAGAATATTAGTTCTAACTGAAAAACTTAATGAAAGCCCCGACGAGGAGATAACTGTTCTTGGGGATTATTCTATAAGGGAATAAAAAGACACGTTGATAATTTACAAAAAAAGATATTACTTAAAAGAATAATATATACATCATTAATAAAATGGGTATTCGTGGATTAAATACCGTCATTAAAAAAATAGCACCGGATGCTGTACAAATTTTTGATATTTCAAAATATAGAAATTGTAAAGTTGCTATAGACTGTAGTATTCTTCTTTATAAATTTAAATATGCATCGAGAGCAGAAAATTCTCATTTAATAGGATTGGCAAACAGGGTTAAATTTTATCTTATGAATGGAGTATTGCCCGTATTTGTATTTGATGGAGTACCGCCTGAAGCAAAAAAAACCACTTTGGATAAAAGACACGCTAACAAGGAAAAAATGTACGTCCGTTTAGAAGAACTTCGAGCAAAAACTCCCGAAAACGAACAGGAAAATAAATTTATACAAGAAGAAATTGAAAAATTGCTCTCGCAACTTATTGTTATTAAAAAAATTCATATAGATTCGAGCAAAGAACTATTGCAAAAAGCCGGGATTCCTTATTGTACTGCGCCAGAAGACGCTGAAAAATATTGTGCATTTTTACAAAAAAATGGTCTAGTAGATTATACAGTAACAGACGATACTGATGCAACAACGTTTGGTTGTCCTTATATCTTAAAAACTTCTATAAATAAGAATATAATTGAAATTGACACAAATGTGATTCTAGAAAAATTTGGGATGTCCCGTGATTCTTTTGTAGATTTTTGTATACTATCTGGATGTGATTATACTAATCCTATCCCTCAAATAGGCCCCGTTACATCATTTAATCTTATTAAAAAACATGGTTGCATAGAAGAGATTTTAAAAATACTCCCAAAAGAACATCCCCAATTTGATTATAATATTTGTAGAAAAATATTTAAGGAATTTGATTACGAAGTTCCAGAAAAATTTTCAAAAATAAATGTAGACAAACAAATACTTTTGGAATTTTTAAATTTACACGATTTTAAACAAAATGTAATTTCAAAATTTATTAAAATTTTATTTTGAATTTAATTTAATTTAATTTTATTTTTTTTCTAAACTATATATTAAAATAAAATATGGGTGCATTAGAACTTTTCTTCGGTAAGAAGCGCCGTGCGCGCAAAGCTAAGAAATCGCCAGGTCGCCGTCCAAAGCGCGGCCACTACGTTAAGTCGCTACCAAAGTCGCAGGCTTACGTCACTGTTCGCAACCGCCGCCGCAAGCTCCACCGCGGCGCTAATGGTGGTCTATACTACCGTACCAAGTCGGGGCGTCACTACATTGACGCCAAGGTACTTAAGCGCAAGCAGCACATGCTTTCGCCAAAGAAGCGTCGCGTTCGTCGTGCGGTAAAGAAGCTTCGCCGCCGTAAGCGCCGGAAGCTCAAGCAGACTAAGGCTGCGATTGCCGCGCGCCGTGCCTACCGTCTCCGTAAGAAGCGCATGAGCCGTTTCGGTATGTAAATGTGTAAATGTGTAAATGTGTAAATGTGTAAAT